>Ga0308012_10002158_pt1 | contig 10035 bp, 8 predicted proteins | sample Neamet179_FD_203133 | JGI IMG/M metagenome (GOLD analysis project Ga0308012, IMG submission 203133) | Marine microbial communities from water near the shore, Antarctic Ocean - #179 | ecosystem: Environmental > Aquatic > Marine > Unclassified | place: Southern Ocean | collected 2014-07-25 | reverse complement strand
GCTTGATAGCTTGATAGCTTGATACAGTGCGGACAGGGCCAAGCTTAGTGCAACCCTCGTCACTAGCATACGACAGTTGCCTGCCTTATTGTAGCCTCATAGCTTTGAGACCATACTAGACCTAGTCACCAGTTAACGAAGGATGTCACATTGAATTTGAACGGTGCAGTAATGATTGCAGTGGCACCGAATGGTGCCAGGAAGACACAGCAGGATCACCCGCAGCTGCCTATCAGCCCGAAGGAACTTGCCCACACCGCGGCAGCCTGTCGTGAGGCCGGGGCCTGCATGCTGCATTTGCATGTTCGCGACGAGAATCTACGGCATAGCCTCTATGCTATGCATTATCGGAACGCTATTCAGGCGATTCGTCAGGAAGTGGGCGAGGAGCTCATCGTTCAGATTACGACGGAGGCCGTAGGCATCTATAGCAGAGAGGAACAGATTCAGACAGTCTATGAGGTTCGGCCAGAAGCCGTCTCACTCGCCATTCGAGAGATAAGTCCTAGTGGGGTTGATGAAAAAACCTCCGCTGAATTCTTCAGCTTTTTACAACGAGAACGTATCGCGCCGCAGTACATACTCTACGACAAAGAAGACATCCTACATTTCAATAAATTGTTGGAACGAGGGATAGTTCCGGATGAACATGTTTATGTATTGCTAGTATTAGGCCGGTATGCGGAAAATCAGCAATCAGATTCAGCAGACCTTACGCCTCTTCTTGGCTGCCTACCAGAAGTAGCTGCCTGGTCGCTCTGCGCATTCGGAGCCAGTGAGGCAGACTGCATGCTTGAAGCTATTCAACAAGGCGGGCACTGTCGGGTCGGTTTCGAAAATAATATGTTAATGGCCGATGGCGCGAAGGCTGCAGATAACGCGGCACTGGTTAGAGCGGTAAGTGAGGGGGCATTGTCACTCGATAGAAACATCGCGTCGGCGGCTACAGCCAGAAAAATACTAGGAATGTCCTAGTCTCTCGGCCAAAGGTCTTAAGCGTAGATCGTTCAATACAAATTTGAGGAGAAGCCAACACTTGCCTAATTGCGATAGAATCTGAATTGGTTTTAGAGCCCGAATTTCAGCTGCTTGAAGCTAGCATGCGACAGCTCCATAAGGTGGCTTGGCAGATCAGTTGCGTTTCAGAAATTGATGGAGAAGAAGTTATCAACAAGGCAGCTTTTACCCTGAGTAGAGAACTGAATCAAAAGGCAGCTACAAAAACGTTCAAAAAAACCAGCCGGATTCTGATTCCAGATATTCTCGAAAAGGGGTGTGCCGCTCACTTAGTTCAGCACCTAATTGATATGCCAGAATGGAACTTGGTCTTCAAAAACCAAAACAAGCATTTTGATCTGTCGGCAAGTCAATTCGAGGCTCTACAGCTGAAGGATAAGACAGAGATTAAGAACTCCGTCTACAGTGGCGCGCAACGAAATTTTTCCTATATGTACAAAAACTATCCTGCATTCGATCTCGTGCAATCCGGAGGATTTTCTGAACTATTGACAGAATTCCTAGGGTTTATAAATTCAAAACCCTTTCTTAAAGTAATTAGTAATATTAGCGGAATTGAAAATATTAAATTCACCGATGCTCAAGCTACTCGTTATGAGCCAGGACATTTCCTAACGTCGCACAATGACATGGTGGCAGGAAAGAATCGTCTGGCAGCTTTCGTCTTTAATTTATCAGCCGATTGGCACCCGGACTGGGGTGGCAATCTGTTGTTTTACGATGATAGTCAGAATTTCAGAAACGTTTTCGCCCCCAAAATGAATTCCCTATCTCTATTTTCAGTCGGAACAAAACATGCAGTCAGCTTGGTAAGCCCCTTTGCCAGGGCGCCCCGATTGGCGGTAACTGGATGGTTCCGCTTCCGGTAAGAGAAGCTAAAAGTAAAGAGAATGGGCAAGGACAGGAGTATAATACTCGCTATGGATTCATCTTCGCTAACAGCTCTTCAAAAAGCAGCTCAATATTATTCACAAGATAACCTGGTTCAAGCTGAATCTACTTGCCGAGCTCTGCATCGGAAATATCCAAGGGAAATCGACGTCACCCACTTGTTGGCTCTAATTAGTAAAAAACAAGGTGCAAACGCTGAATCGGAACAGCTATTCAAAAAATGTACCGAACAGGGTCCGCAACGTGCAGACATTCTTGCGAATCTGGGTAATCTGTATCGAAGTCTGGCGCGATTCGAAGATGCTGAGCAGCACTATCGGTTAGCACTGGCGACAGACTCTTCTTTCCGCCAGGCGCGCCTGTCACTAACTCGCCTGTTAATTGCTATGCAACAGTATCAGCAGGGCGAGGAGGAAGCGTTAGCTCTCATTCAGAAAAATGCAAGAGACGCTGAAGCCTGGGTGGCTTTAGCGGCCTGTTATCGAGGCAGTAAAGAGTATTCCCGGGCAGAGCAAGCCTTAGATGAGGCTTTAAAAATCAAACCTGATTACGGCACTGCCCGACAAAATCTGGGAGCACTATTAGCTCAGCTCAACCGTCATGACGAAGCCTTGACGCAACTAGGATTAGCCACCAAGTATGGAGTGACTACCCCAGAAGTAAATATTAATCACGCCGTTGCACTTGCAGGTCTAGGGCGGTTCGACGACGCTATAGAAGTACTGATTCAATCTGTTGCTCAACAGCCCGATGCTACTGAGTCTCTGGAACTCCTCGCGAAAATTCGATTTATGCGAGGAGAGGAAAATTTTGCTCGCGAGCTTACTCAATCCATAGATAAATATCCTAGCAACATAAATTTACTCCTGTGTTATTCGCGCCTCCTGCAAGGGGCAGATCTCCTTCAGGACGCTGAAGAAATACTGCTTGTTAGTTTAGGGAAGAATATTGGACATCCAGATATTTGCTGCGCCCTAGCAGCGGTGCAGCAGCTGGCTGGAAAGCACGATGATTCGCTTGCAAACGCTAAGCAGGCAAGGTCAAGCGGAGCTAACAGGATTCAGAGCCAGGAATTGGCTATTGATGCCCTGATGTCATTGGGTCGAGTGGATGAGGCACTACCGCTGATTCGCGACGCTAGGCATAATTTCCCTCTGAACCAATGGTATATTGCCATGGAGGCGAGCGCGGCACGACTCAAGGGAGACGCACTCTACGAAACTCTTTATGACTACGACAAATATGTTCAGTCCTTCGAGCTTGAACCACCAGCGGGTTGGTCGCACATCGACCAATTTAATACCGACCTACTTTCGGTGCTGAATCAACGGCACCAACTTTATGCTCGCCCACTCGATCAGAGCCTGAGAAATGGTACACAGACCCCCTCCAGCCTGCTTAGCGATAGCTCGCAAGTCATAAAAGCTTTTCTGACTTGCCTCGGGCAACCGATACAAAAATATAGAAACAGCCTAGGAACAGACCCAGCTCACCCCTTACAGGCCCGAAATCACGGCAGGTCTGAACTTATTGGTTGCTGGTCTGTGCGTTTGAACCGTGGCGGGTTTCACTTCAATCATGTTCATCCCGAGGGCTGGCTGAGCTCCGCCTACTATGTGGAAACTCCGCCTGAAATCGAGACCGGTGAGGCAAAATCTGGATGGATAAAATTTGGAGAACCGAGATTCTCAATTCCCGGAGCAACGCCGGAAAAATTTGTGAAACCCAAGGCGGGCAAGCTGGTGTTATTTCCTTCCTATATGTGGCATGGAACGGTGGCCATTGAAGGCGAGGCTCCCAGGGTGGCTATAGCCTTCGATGTAGAGACTAAGCTTCCAGTACGGTCTTAGCCAGCCCAAGCACACTGCCTTCACTGAAACCGTTCCTTCAGCCTTATTATGTTCCGGCTGCAGCCTTTGCCGTACTAAGCATAAGTTGACGTCGGTCTATCAGTCTCTGCCAATTCTCCAGGGAAAAAAGATGCGCGAAGATAAAGGAAAGATACCCCTGCGTGTGTAAGCCGTGCAGCACATCTGGAGCTAGCTCATTTAGCTTATTAACATCAACTACAAAATAAGAGGCCAATGATTTCTCGGTCTTTCCTTCTCCCTTGCCCTCGGATTTGACCTCCTGCATCACCAGCAGGTCCAACTCCTTAAGCTTCGACGTGAATTCCATGGTACGACGACGTTCAGCCTCGTAATTTCCGCAGTAATCCACCATCTGTTGAGTTCTCTCCGACAGTACACCATTCTCAAAGAAGGGATGTTCAGAGTTCTCGCTAATGGCATTAGATGCACGATCTATCACCATTGCCAGCTGATCATCGCTCCCGGCTGCTAAAGCAAAGGGATGCCTGCGCAAATAAGAAGGAACATAGTGGAGATCCTCCCATTGACCGGAGGAATTCACAAACATGTTCTCCTCTTTGAGAACCGAGACTACCGCATAGGGTATGGCATTCACTGGGTCCGAAAAAATGACTGGATAGTGTTTTTGTGCCGATGATATTTCTGTGGCAAGCAAGGGCACGGTAGAAATTTTACTGGCGAATTCGTAGGGATTTTGTGGCGTGACAAACCCCAGTGAGGAGTGCTCATCGTGTGACATTAGCTCTGGTTTCTCATAGAGAAACATACTTCTCTTGGGAATTTCCAGTTTAGGTTGACCACTAGTTGCTGCGGCTTTCTCTGTCATAGTGATTCTTACTCGTCGTTTTGGGATGTGCAATGATAACGTCTTGGCTGGCTGCTGACACCTGCTTGCTAAAAAGAGTTTCTGTTTATTACTGCTTGGCGCCTGCTAGCTGCCATCCGATTAGGGCGTTATCCGGGTTGCCATTGATATCGATTGTAATCATCGATAGGGGCATGAAAAATTCTAGGGTAATGCCAGATTCCTGTAACGCCTGTTGAATTTCACTGTAGTTATCCTCGGTAAGTGCCGCCGCGGTTAATTGCTGTAACCGGGATTGATCGGCAAGCAGCCTGGTTTCCATAGTCGTCATTAATAGACTGGGTTTTGTTTCATCTGAGGCCATTTCATCTATTATCTTGTTCACGCCAGCAAATATCTGACCACTGACTTGGGGGTCTTCAGCGCATCGGAATCTAGATACTGCTGTCCAAGTATCACAAGCTGCTGCAGATCAAACTTCTTATAGACATATAATTCGATTCCCGCGACTACGTCATCGTAGCGCACTAATCGGCCAATTTCGGCCAGATGTGCTTTAGCTGGTCGTAAAATTTCACTGTCTTCGTGGTGCATTAAGCGACGAATGATGCCGTGTTTTCTGAGAACTGCTGCAGCCGATTGGCAGGCCTTGATAAGGGGCGCATATTCAAGTCCGAGCTGGCTGGTCACCGCATCAAAGGACCCGAGATCAAAGGGTAGGTCACAGATATCAGTGTCAGGCAGAAACTTCACCTTCGACAATTCGCCGAAATTACTCAGGAACCTTTGCGGAGCAATATTCGCCCTATCGACAGCACAAATCTCTAAGCTGCCGTTACTAGTTAGTAGTATTTTGGGAATTGCACTATTGCCGCAGGCAAGATCTCGAACCGTCGAGCCGTCATTTAAAACGGCGGCTAATTCTTGCCAGAAAACAGCTATCCTCAGAGGATGCACTTGCTATGCAACTCTGGAGATGGTCGCCCTGCCAATAGACAGTCCAGGGACCTAAACTCATAACCTACCTTGATGGTTAGGGGAAGTTGGTCAATGGTAGTAGGGGCAATAATAGAGGATAATCTTGGCCATGGAAGACAAGCTTAGTCGCCAGCAGCAACTTTGTGAACAAGCCTTCAGCGCGGAAAACGCGGGCCGTTTTAGATCTGCCGCGACAGACTATCGGCGCGCACTGATGCTGGAAAAAAACAATCCCACTCCCTATCTTTACCTAGGATTTGTACTTAATAAGATGGGAGAGCGTCGAGCAGCTGCAGGGGTGTATTCTCTAGCCTGCGACCTGAGCCCCAAAGTCCTAAATGCTTGGCGCAACCCCGAAATTTCCAAAGATATTCAACTTCGCTCCTTTGATGCCAACAACCTAGTGCGCACGAGTTTCACGCAACTGCACAAGAGTACGCTTGCAAAGTATCAGCGGCTTCATCCTGCGGCAGACATCCAGAGAATTTATGACGCCGTTTGGTGCGCGACACACGATTCTGAGTTCCAGTTTAAGAATGCCCAACAGCAGCCACACTTGTTCTATGTGCCGGATCTAGAAGCTTCGCCGATATTTGATTCGAGCCACTACCATTGGTGTCAGGCGCTGGAAGCTGCCTTCGAGGAGATACGCGAAGAGTATTACCAGTTAGCTACGAATCCTGGGAATGTTGGCGAACCTTATATCGGTGCTAACGCCAGCGCTTTGGGAGAATCCTGGAAACCCCTGATCGGATCGAAAAACTGGACATCTCACCATATCTACAAAAATGACCAGGCGGATCGGCTACTTATTCAGCAACTCCCCACTACCTGCGCATTGCTTGAACAGGCACCCTTGTTAAAAACTCATGGCCAGCCACGGGAGGTCCTTTTCTCCGTGTTAATGGGCAAGCAACATATCCCTCCCCACTACGGCTTAGCCAATACTGACATGACCGTTCATCTGCCCTTGGTTACATCAAGCAAGGCTGGAATGATCGTCGCAGGAGAAAAGTATCTGTGGCAGGAAGGTAAGGCTTTTCTATTTGATGACTCGTTTCTACACGAAAGCTGGAATGACGACTCTGAGCCTCGAGTGAACTTACTTTTTGGGGCCTGGCATCCAGGCCTTTCAGCTGATGAACAAAATGCCGTTGCAGCATCTTTCGAATCCAGAGAAGCTTGGAATAAAACCAGATCGATCTGAACTTCCAAGAAATTCAGGAAAAAAAACGGCGGGCTTATTGCCCGCCGCCTTGTACTTCTAGCTAGCGTACTTTCTAACGGAAGTTATAAGTCGCGCTTACCCAGTATCGAGGTCCAAAAAGATCATAAGTTTCTGGGAACGTATTCGCTTGTTGTTGCCTATCACCTAAGAAGGTAGGCTTCTCATCAAACATATTCTTGACACCGAAGTTGACTCGAAGGTCATCGCTAACCGTGTATGTCATCGACAGATCGACATAATTAGCATCATCGATTGTTGGAACAGACAAGGTGCTTGCGACTACATCGCCGTTTCTGATCACGTCGTCTTCAACGGATTCCATGTAACGCCATAATACTGACGCACTCAGTGGTCCATTCGACCAACTGAATCGAGTATTGTAGATCGACTCTGGTCGCGGTCGCCCGCAGGTTGCACCAAAAGTACCTTCACATTGATTAAGTCCAGGCAATCCAACTACTGGAGTTTCTTCGAACGTCCCAAGGTGGGTGCTGCGCATGGAGAGGTTAAGTTGAGATCCGCCGTCAAAGAAACCGAAGTCAATGTCTCTAGCGTAGTTAACGCTCAAATCGACACCGCTTGTTTCCAGCTTGCCGATGTTGGCATTGAGGACGCTTACCACATCCACGTTACCGTCTGGCCGTCTAGCAATCGCAGAACAGTACTGATCAGTCAGACTCTGAATCTGGTTATAGCAGATATCTAGTGTGTTGTTCAGTCCACCACCTAGCACACTAATCGCATCATCAACTGTAATATCGAAATAGTCGATGGCAATGTCCAGGCCGTCGATTGGCTGGATGACCGCACCGAAGGTGAAAGTGTCTGAAGATTCCTCACTAAGGTCTGGGTTACCACCAAACAAACCTTCGATCTGCGTATTCGCTTGGGTAAATACACCGACCTGGCCGGCTGGTACACCTGTAGCTACACACAGTGAGGTTAGTGCTGCGCTTGGGCTGCTACCTGCGGTACCGCCCGCACTACAAGGGTCTGTAGCACCTGGGAAACCATTGGCCTGACCAAGGAACAACTCAGAAACGTTTGGTGCACGGATGGATTTCTGTGATCCGACACGGATTGTGAGCATATCGATAGGTGTCCAGTTCAAGGCATAGGCAGTAGAAGTTACGCTGCCAATGTTTGAGTAGTCAGCAGCCCGAACCGCGCCCCAGAATGAAAGTCTTTTCGCTAGTGGAGCGTCTTCGAGTATCGGAATGTCGATTTCTCCGAAGAATTCGTCTACTTCATAGCCACCAGCAGTGGCTTTACCGGCGTTAAAGCCGAGAACGTCGCCACCTGACAGGAACGTGTCAGGACGAAAGTTTGATTCATCGCTACGATGCTCGAAACCGAACACGACAGCTATCGGCGCTGCATCACCGATTGAGAAACCAAGATCACCCGTTACGGAAGCGGAAAGCACTTCCTGGTTGATACTGGTTACGTTGGTAGCGCCGATATTGACATAATCAATCGCGGCAGCACTGATATTACCCGCACCGAAAATATTCAGAGGTGCACAGCCACCAGCAGTTACCTGGCAAGATGCGCCATCATCATTGACTAACACGGCTTGACGAAAACGACTATCAGAAACGTCATTGTTTAGGAATGAATCATTCCTAAGATGTGAACGGCTGGCATAGGCATTGTAAGACCAGTTGTCATTGATCTCTCCATCAAGACCAACTAGCAAGCGATATCCCTGACGAGTGTCAACGCTCTGGCGCGAACCATTCTCTACCATACGGCGACCAATATAGGGCAAGAACGCGTTGTCGCTTCCATCGACTATCCCATCACCATTGGTGTCAGAACGATTACCGTTTAGTGCTGCCTGAACGTCTGCGCCGAAGAAGGGGCTGTCAGGGTTAACTTCTAATGAGGGTAAGAAAGCAGGAGTTGGTGCTAACTCTTGAGGAACCTCATTGTGCACGAAGGTAAATTCAGCAAAGGCTCTAGTGGTTTCGGTGAGATCGTAATGGCTAAAGCCAGACATCATGTAGCGTTCTTGGGGCAGTTGAATGTAGTTATCAGGTGCATAGTTGAAGCGATCACCTGGTTCCTGCCATGCTCTACCTGATCCATCTTGATTAAAAATACCCAGTGTTTGGCCATTTGGCAGTGTTGGCCCGCCGAACACACGTGTGCCTGGAACGCCAGATGAGCCGCTTGCTGACAAAGGACCGCCGACACCAGTACTGCTATTCTGTCCTGCAGTTCCTACGGGATTTGCATCGCCTAGGGCAAAACTTGAGAAGCTACGTGCGTCTGCAAACAGTGGATCACGTTCTACGTAACCGAAATAGACAGTTGCATTACCACGGTCATTATCGAAGTTGCCACCAATAGTTAAGTCAATATTGGTTTTAGCCGCATCGCCTTCGGCGGTAACATCGTAGGTTGAATTAATTTGCACACCTTCGAAATTATCGATCAATTGTACGTTCACTACGCCGGCAAGGGCGTCAGAACCGTATACGGCAGAAGCTCCACCGGTGATCACATCGACCTGCTTGATCAAGCTCGCAGGAATTGTGTTCAGATCCACTTCGCCAGATTGCGCTGATGGCATATAACGTCGGCCATTCACCAGCACGAGTGTTCTTGCAGTACCGAGCCCGCGCAAGTTTACAAGCGCAGTGCCGTTGCCGGGGTTATTTGAACTTGGGCCAAAGCTTGGCAGCGTCATTGGCAATTCAGCCAGTTTTTGCTCGATATTGATGCTACCGGACATAATGAATTCTTCTGAATCGACAATCTGCAGCGGACTCACTGACAAGAGGTCGGTTCTTACAATTCGTGATCCAGTAATGATCACTTCTTCTATTACCTGCTCACCTTGTTGAGCGTAAACAGGCATGCTCACCGCAGTGGCTAATAAAGTGGCAGTGCTTATGGCAGCTGCCAATGGCTTTTTATTGAACATTTAAATACTCCCCTTTACATAGGTTAAAATCCAGACCAAAACCGCGAGGCCTCGTACCTAGATTCCTTATTTTGATTTATGCAATTCATTATTTATGAACTACTTGGCGCGGAGTCTACACCCGTTATAATGAAACGAACAGTTACATTTGTTACAATTTGATAAATATAGAAACCCAGTGATGTGCTGACGACTTGAAGGGATAGTCACAGCGTCGGATATCGCTGCGATGCGTCTACGCTAGGCTATCCTAGAAGTAGCCTTCTTAAATTTGTAACGATTGAGAGGGTTCATCAACCTTGCCAGACCCTCG
>Ga0308012_10002154_pt1 | contig 10041 bp, 6 predicted proteins | sample Neamet179_FD_203133 | JGI IMG/M metagenome (GOLD analysis project Ga0308012, IMG submission 203133) | Marine microbial communities from water near the shore, Antarctic Ocean - #179 | ecosystem: Environmental > Aquatic > Marine > Unclassified | place: Southern Ocean | collected 2014-07-25 | reverse complement strand
TAAGTGGAGCTGCTAGAAATGGAAACGGAAACTCTAATGGTGCTTTTGCTAATCAAGGAGACTGGAGTGTAGATTTAGTAATCTCTGAAAAGTCTCCAGAACAAGCTGCTAATGACTTTGGTGGATTTACAGAAAGTGGACATCCTCTTTATAATTTAGGAGATGGAAACTACTCCACTATAAGTGAAGGAATGGGTGCTGCGGCATGGGGTTCTTTTGCTGCTAATGCGTATAACAGAGCTGCTGGACTAGGTGGTGTTGCCTTTGGATTTAATACCTTGTCTGGACCTCAAGTTGGTGCTGCTGGTGGTATCGATGGTGGTAACATAGGACAGTTTTCTGCAGGATGGGCTTCAAGAGCAATTGGAAATATATCTTTTGCAACTGGATTTAGAAATACAGCAAGTGGATCGACATCAGTTTCGATGGGAAATTATAACTATGCAACTGGAGATACTGCAATTGCGCTTGGAAAAGAAAATTGGGCTGAAGGACCAAGTACAGTAACTATTGGATATAAAAATCATGCTGCTGGAGCAGGTTCTGTTTCTTTAGGACAAGAAAATATTGCTTGGGGAACTACAAACTTTACTTCAGGGTATCAAAATGTCGCTGGTGATACCAGTGCAGATGTTGGAACCGCTGGAAGTGCTACGGCTTTAGGAACACTAACTACGGCGTCAGGAAGAAGCTCCTTTACTTCAAATAAAAATACTACAGCTAGCAATCAAGCCTCTGCTGCGTTAGGTATATCAACCACTGCAGATAATTTTGGAATGCTTGCTATTGGGGTAAATAATAGTGCTGGACTTGGAGACACCTCAATTGATGCTAATGATTATGGAGGTTATTATTTTGCTGATGGAGAATATACAGGCTCGAATCCGGGGGTAGCTTTTGTTATTGGAAATGGAGATATTGACTCCTCAAGTGGTCTTGCTGGTGCAAATTCGTCTAACGCATTCATAGTTAACTACGACGGGTCCGCTACTCTCTCTGGAGATTTAACAATTAATTCTGATGCAAGATTAAAGTCGAACATAATTACTCTTGGAAGTACATTATCTAAACTTCTTTTAATTGATGGAAAAAGCTACACAATGAAGACGAATGAATCCATTGTTAAAATTGGACTATTGGCTCAGGAAGTTCAAAAGGTCTTTCCTGAACTAGTCAAACGAGCTAATGACACTAAAGGAACATTGTCTGTAAATTATCAAGGGATGGTTCCTGTTTTACTTAATGCAATAAAAGAACAGCAAGCTCAAATTGACATTCTTAAAAAGTTAATTAAAAAAAGTAAATGAGATCTTTAATATCCCTGGTTTGCTTTATTTGTTTCAACTTTACTATTAGCTCTCAAGACCTAATAAATGTTAATAATTCTAAACACTTTAATTTAGCCTTAGATTTTGAAACTCGGGCAACAGCTTTGGTTAATCAAATGTCTCTGGAAGAAAAAATCTCTCAATTAGGTAATAATGCTCCTGCTATTCCAAGACTAGGAGTGTTAGAATATAACTGGTGGAATGAATGTTTACACGGGGTTGCTAGAGCTGGAACTGCAACTGTTTTTCCTCAAGCAATTGGGATGGCTGCAACATTTAATCCTAGTCTTATAAATGACGTTGCGGTAGTTATTAGTGACGAAGCTCGAGCAAAACATCATAAGGCTATTAGAAATAAAGATTACAGCCAGTACAAAGGTCTTACGTTTTGGTCTCCAAATATTAATATTTTTAGAGATCCTAGATGGGGACGAGGACATGAAACTTATGGTGAAGACCCCTACTTAACTGGGCAAATTGGAACTCAATTTGTTAAAGGACTTCAGGGAAATGATTCTAAATACATGAAATTAATAGCTACTGCTAAACATTTTGCAGTACATAGTGGGCCAGAATCCGAAAGACATTTTTTTAATGTTAATGTAAATGATAGAGATCTTTGGGAGACCTACTTACCTGCATTTAAAGACTTAATCGTAGACGCCAAGGCATATTCTGTTATGGGGGCTTATAACAGGGTAAATGGGGAGTCGGCTAGTGCTAGTAAATACTTATTACAAGATATTCTTCGTGATAAATGGGGTTTTAAAGGATATGTTGTTTCGGATTGTGGGGCAATCAATGATATTCATGCAAATCATAAAATAGTAAAAACCCCTGCCGAATCTGCAGCACTAGGAGTAATAAATGGTTGTGATTTAAATTGTGGTGGTATCTACCAAAACAACCTAAGTAATTCAGTAAAACTAGGTTTAATTAATGAAAATGAAATTGATACTGCGGTATATAGATTGTTTCTTGCAAGAATGAAGTTAGGAATGTTTGATCCTGCTAAAATTGTTTCTTATGCGCAAATTCCTTTTGACATTAATAACAGTAAAAAACATGATCAACTATCTTTAAAAACTGCTCTAAATTCAATGACCCTTTTAAAAAATGAAGGAGCTCTGCCAATTAATATAAATGTTATCAAGAAAATAGCAGTTGTTGGGCCTAACGCGGATAATATTAACGCTTTGCTAGGGAATTATCATGGTACTCCTTCAAATCCAATTACATTAATAAATGGCTTAAATAGTTATGTTGGAAAAAGACCTGAAATAACTTACTCTAAAGGGGTAGATTTAGTAAAGAATGGAGTTGAAAGTTTAAACATGTTAGATGATTCAGTTCTAGATGATGTTAAAAAAGCTGACTTGGCAATTTTTGTGGGTGGATTGGATGCTACTTGGGAAGGCGAAGAAATGCCTGGAGGAATTAATGTTAATGGGTTTTATAATGGAGACAGAACAAAAATAGAATTGCCAGAAATTCAACAAGAAGCAATTAGAAGTATGATAAAAACTGGCACTCCTGTAGTTCTGGTTTTAATGGCTGGTAGCTCAATTGCGTTAAATGGATTAGAAAAAGAATTAGAAGCAATTTTAATGGCCTGGTATCCTGGGCAAAGAGGTGGTGATGCTATAGCTAGTGTATTATTTGGGGATTATAATCCTGGCGGGAAATTACCTGTGACTTTTTATAGTTCAACTTCTGAACTCCCTGATTTTAAAGATTACAATATGCGGGCAGGCAAAGGATTCACTTACAGGTATTACAATGGAGTGGCGCTTTACCCATTTGGTCACGGATTAAGTTATTCAGATTTTGAGTATTCTAAGCTAAAAATTAATAAGCGTTCAATTGACGAAACAGAGACCTTTAAAATTTCATTTATGGTTAAAAACATCGGAGAATTTGATGGTGACGAAGTTGTTCAAGTCTATATAAAAGATCTTGAGTCAGACATACATATGCCGATTAAACAATTGAGAGAGTTTAAGCGTGTGGCAATAAATAAAAGCAATAAAATGTTGGTAGAATTTGAGTTCAGTGCGATTGAAGATTTACGCTATTACAATCCTTTGGAACAAAAATACATGGTAGAACAAGGAGCGTTTGAAATTCAAATAGGCTCATCTAGTCAAGATATTCGTTTAAAAGGAATAATTAATGTTAAGCCTACTCTAAATAAATGATAGTCAATTATATGATATCGATCTCAAAAAAGAGCTTAATAAAAATACTTATTTTAAGTGTTTTTATTTTGTGTATTACAAGCTTAAAAGCGCAAAGCTTAAATGAAATAGATAAAGCAATTACTATTAAAATAGATAGTATTATAACCCTTTTAACTGTTGAAGAAAAAATAGCAATGTGCCACGCACAGTCCAAATTTAGTTCTACTGGAGTCCCAAGATTGGGGGTTCCAGAATTATGGATGTCTGATGGGCCACATGGGATTCGTGCAGAAATGAATTGGGATAATTGGAACTATGCTAATTGGACAAACGATTATATCACTGCCTTTCCAGCCTTAACTTGTTTAGCAGCCACATTTAATCCGGCTTTATCCAAAGATTATGGGGTAAGTTTAGGGGAGGAGGCTAGATACAGAAAAAAAGATGTCTTACTTGGTCCAGGAGTTAACATATACCGAACTCCTTTAAATGGTAGAAACTTTGAATACATGGGTGAAGATCCGTTTTTAGCATCAACTATGGTTGTGCCTTACATTCATGGAGTTCAACAAAGCGGGGTTGCAACATGCGTGAAGCATTATGCGCTTAATAATCAAGAACATTCACGGGGTCATATAAATGTTGAGGTTAGTGATAGAGCTTTACATGAGATTTATTTACCAGCCTTCAAGGCTGCAATAATAGATGGAGAGTCTTGGTCTATAATGGGTGCGTACAACAAGTTTAGGGGGGAACATTGTTGTCATAATCAAATTTTACTAAATGATATTTTAAAGGGTAATTGGCGATTTGATGGCGTAGTGATTTCAGATTGGGGAGGAACTCATGATACAGATCAATCTATTTATAATGGATTAGATATTGAGATGGGGACTTCATCAAATAATAATATCTCAAAAAGATTTCCTTATAATAATAATTTTTTAGGACAGGCTTTTTTAGATAAAATAATTTCTGGACAGGTTAAAGAGTCTATTCTAGATGATAAAGTAAAGAGGATACTAAGACTAATGTATAGGACGTCTTTAAATAAAGACCGTCCTTTTGGGAGTATCAATAATAAGGCACATTCAAACACAGCTTACAGGGTTGCCACTGAGGGAATTGTCCTATTGCAAAACACAAATAGTTTTCTACCAATTGATAGTTCGTCAAATTTAACAATAGCAGTTATTGGAGAAAATGCAACAAAATCAATGACCACTGGGGGTGGTTCTTCAGAATTAAAAGCGGCTAATGAAGTATCTCCTCTTAAGGGCTTACGCAAAAGGTTTAAAAATGCAAACATTATATATTCTTTAGGATACAGCTCAGAAAATAAGACTAAAAAAGATAAACTAAACTTAAAAAAAGAAGCAATATCAATAGCAAAAACAGCCGACGTAGTTTTCTTTATTGGTGGCTTAAATAAAAACAATTCTCAAGATTCTGAAGGAGCAGACAGACAGCATTATAATCTTCCTTACAATCAGGACGAGTTAATAGAGTCCATCGCTAAGGTTAACAAAAATACAGTAGTCGTTTTAATTAGCGGAAATGCAGTTAGCATGCCTTGGAGAAATAAAGTAATGTCGATAGTTCAGTCTTGGTATCTTGGCAGCGAAGCTGGAAATGCAATAGCATCAGTTTTAAATGGAGAGGTTAATCCTTCTGGAAAACTACCTTTTTCATTCCCTAAAAAACTCTCTGATAATGCTGCCCATTTTTACGGAAAATTATCTTACCCTGGCAATGGTGAAACTCAATACTATAAAGAAGATATTTTAGTAGGGTATCGATGGCACGATACAAAAAGCATAAAACCAGAATTTGCATTTGGATATGGCATGACGTACACCTCTTTTAAATTATCAAATATAATTTCTGACAAAAAGACTTACAATTCAGACGGTACTATCAAAATAAGTTGCAAAGTAAAAAATACTGGTGATGTTGCAGGCAAGGAAGTTATTCAAGTCTACGTGGGGAAAAAGAATTCAAAAGTAAAAAGAGCACTCAAGGAGTTAAAGGGATTTAAAAAGATTTCAATATTAAAAGGTGGCCTTGAAAAAATTGAAATTAAAATTGCTGTAGATAAACTTGCTTTTTATGATGAGAAAATTTCTGACTGGAATGTTGAAAAAGGAGATTATATCATTTATGTAGGCAATTCATCAGATAATATTTCAAAACAGATTCCAATAACAATTATATAAACTGATTTTTGATCTAAAATCAATTTATAATAACTCCATCTGCTAAGAAAGATATTTGGTATTCTGGTTGGGTGATTTTTTCAATTTCTTGAAGTGGTTTACCAGCATCCTCTGCATAATGCCTCAAAAGCTCAACACTAATAGTATCATGTTTTGCCTGCCCCTGCATGATAACTCTTTTATTTTCAGCTCCAGATTTAGGAACAAAAAATCCATAGTCTTTAAACCTGACTAGAATAGTATCTTGGTCTACTTTAACATTCATCCAGCATCCTTTTTTAGGGCATGTTGACAAAATAGTACCCTCTATTTTAGTTTCAACATTAACTTGATTTTCAACTAAATTTTTAACTTTGTTAAAGTCAATAATATTGTTAATTGATATTTTATCTCCGTAAAAATTTAATTCCCTAGGTTGATTTTCATTGCAAGAAAAAAAAGAAAGTATGGTTATATAGATTATTAATTTGTTCATTTGAAATATATTTATTTGATGTTCAAAGATAATTAAACTAAATTTATACTGTAATTCAATAAAAATAAAAAGATGAAACTTAAGTCACCCCTAAATCCATTAACAATAATTTGTAGCATTCTATTAATAACTATTTTTTCCTGTAGTACAAATCCTATGCTAGAAAAGTGGTCCAACAGTGATGCCAGTTATGGGGGAGTTCCTGCCTTTGATAAAATGAACCCAAATGATGTAAAAGAGGCTATGTTAAAAGGAATGGAATTAAGCCTTAGAGATTATAACACAATTGCTAATAATTTAGAGGATCCTACATTTGAAAATACCATTGAAGAAATGGAGAGATCTGGAAAGCTTTTAGATGATGTTTATTCTTATTATGGAATTTTATCGAGCAATATGTCAAGCCCTGAGTTTAGAACAATTCAAGGAGATTTAGCTCCAAAACTTTCTGAATACTCGTCTAAAATTAGCCAAAACGAAAAATTATTTAAAAGAATAAAAACTGTTTATGACAATTCATTGTTACAACCACTAAAGAGCGATCAACAAAGGGTTTTGGATCTAACTTATAAAAGTTTTGCAATGAGTGGAGCAGCACTAGATGCAGATAAAAAACAACGATATGCAGAAATTAATCTAGAGCTTTCTAGTTTATATAATGACTTTTCTAACAATGTTTTACACGATGAAGAAAACTATGTTACCTATTTAGATGAAACACAACTTGGTGGTTTGTCCGATGGATTTATAAAGTCTGCAAGTAATATAGCTAAAGACAAAGGTTTTGAAGATAAATATGCAATTACAAATACTCGATCTTCTATGGACCCATTGTTAACTTATTCAACAAATAGAAAAATAAGAGAAGTTGTATGGAAAAACTATTATTCAAGAGGGGATAACGGAGATGACTTTGATAATAATAAAATTATTGCTCAAATATTACGATTAAGAAAAGAACGAGTTAGTTTATTAGGGCATGATAATTATGCTCAGTGGAGACTTCAAGACAGAATGGCTAAAACTCCAGAAAATGCAATGGAACTGATGGAAGCGGTATGGCCTGCAGCGATTGCTAGAGTTGATGAAGAAGTTGCTGATATGCAAAAAGTTGCTGATGATACCAGTAGCGAGAAAATAACGATAGAACCTTGGGATTATAGGTTTTACTCTGAAAAAGTTAGAAAAATAAAATATGATTTAGATTCTGATGAAGTGAAACAATATTTACAACTAGATAAATTAACAGATGCTATGTTTTATGTAGCAGGAGAATTATTTAACTTTAAGTTTACTGCTTTAGAGAAAGGTAAAGTCCCTGTGTTTCATGAAGATGTAAATGTTTGGGAAGTTGAGGACATAACAAGTGGAGAGCATATCGGTTTATGGTATTTAGACCCTTACGCTAGACAAGGTAAAAGATCTGGAGCCTGGGCTACAACTTATAGAAGTCACACAACAATGGATGGTAAAACAAATGTATTAGCCTCTAATAATTCTAATTTTGTAAAACCAGCTCCAGGAGAAGCATTATTAGTTTCTTGGGATGACGCTACAACTTTCTTCCATGAATTTGGCCACGCATTACACTTTTTCTCTTCAAATGTAAAATACCCAACTTTAAATGGTGGAGTAAGAGATTATACTGAGTTTCAGTCTCAACTACTAGAAAGATGGCTTTCAACTGATAGAGTTATAAATCAATTTTTAGTGCATAATAATACTGGCGAACCAATGCCTAAAGAATTAGTAGCTAAAATTAAAAAAGCTTCCACTTTTAACCAAGGTTTTGGTACGACTGAATATTTAGCTTCAGCTATTATGGACATGAAATTTCATTTAGCGGATCCTGAAAATATTGATGTTGACAAATTTGAAAGAGAAACTTTAGCTGATCTTAAAATGCCTTCAGAGCTTCCAATGAGACATAGAACACCACATTTTGGGCATGTTTTCTCTGGTGAAGGATATGCAACTGCTTATTACGGTTATATGTGGGCAGATGTATTAACTGCAGATGCATCAGAAGCATTTGCTGAAGCTCCAGGAGGATTTTATGACAAGGATGTTGCTAAAAAATTAGTAGATTATCTTTTTGCTCCAAGAAATTCAATAGACCCTGCGGAAGCGTACCGACTATTTAGAGGAAGAGATGCTAAAATAGAAGCATTAATGAGAGATCGTGGATTTCCTGTAATGAGTAACTAAAAATGGTAAACATAGAAATTATTGGTCTTATCGCTGCTGCTTTTACGACTTCCTCATTTTTACCTCAAGTAATTAAAATTTGGAAAACCAAACAGACTAAAGACATTTCGACTACAATGTATATTGCAATGCTAATTGGAACTGGGTTTTGGCTCTATTATGGGCTGATTATTGGCAGCTTAGCAATTATAGCGGCAAATGTTGTCTCTGGTTTTCTGGTTTTGTTTGTACTTCTTTTTAAGTTTATCTATAAAACCGACTGATATTTAAAGTATTTTTTTTAATAATACAAGTCAAAAGACTGTAAGTCATAGCCTTAGACAAATGTTATTCTTAAATTTGTTTGTAACTTAAATCTAAAAAAATGATTAAACATTATTTAAACGTTATACAAAATAATTACGCAAACTTTTCTGGTAGAGCAAGAAGATCAGAATATTGGTACTTTACACTATTTTACACTATCATGCTTTTTCTAGCAATGTTTCTTGATAGTTTATTAGGGACTACTTTTAATATGGAAATGATGGGGCAAAGTGTAGATCTGGGGTATGGCTGGATATATGTTGCGGTTGGAATATTGCATTTTGTACCTAGTCTTGCTGTTTGTGTTAGAAGACTGCATGATGTAGGAAAATCCGGATGGTTTTATTTAATAATTCTAATTCCAATAATTGGATTCTTTTGGATTCTTTTTCTTTTTTGCAAAAATGGTAATGAAGGAGATAACAACTACGGGGCAGACCCAAAAGCTTAGTTTTTACCAAATTTATTGTATAAAAAAACCATCTAATAGATGGTTTTTTTTATTCATATGAATCTAAAATAATTTAAGGAGTTGATGCTTTTATCAAATTTTAAATTATTCTGTCAAAAATCACAAATAATCTATTTATTTCCCTTTCCATTTTATATAATACATAGATTTAATAACTTAAATTTATGTAATCTGTAATTTTTATAAGTTTAAGCTAATTTCAAATTACTTATCTTTATTGAGCTAAATATTCATAACATCCTGTCATGCCTAGATATCATAAATTAGGAATAATTCCACCAAAAAGACATACCGTCTTTAAAGACAATAAGGGTAACTTTTATTATGAAGAGCTCTTTGGAACCATTGGTTTTGAGGGAATGTCTTCACTAATGTACCACACCCAAAGACCAACTCAGGTTAAAGAAATTAGAAAATCATACGATGTTTCGCCAAAAATTGCTGTATCTAAAAACATGAAGGCCTTAAAGCTTAATGGTTTTAAAGCTCCTCCAACTAATGACTATCTGGAAAGTAGAAAATGTATTTTAACCAATTCTGATTGTCAAATTATAGTGGCTGCACCAAAAAAATCTTTAACAGAGTATTTTTATAAAAATACAGATTCTGATGAGGTGATATTCATTCACAAGGGCTCTGGGAAACTCAGGACAATGCTTGGAAATATTGAATTTAAGTATGGTGATTATTTGGTTATTCCTAGAGGAATAATTTATCAGATTGAATTTAAAGATGAGGACAATAGACTATTCATAGTAGAATCAAAAAGCCCTGTGTACACCCCTAAAAGATATAGAAATTGGTTTGGACAACATGTAGAAGGAGCCCCATATTGCGAGAGAGATCTTCACCTTCC
>Ga0308012_10002145_pt1 | contig 10064 bp, 7 predicted proteins | sample Neamet179_FD_203133 | JGI IMG/M metagenome (GOLD analysis project Ga0308012, IMG submission 203133) | Marine microbial communities from water near the shore, Antarctic Ocean - #179 | ecosystem: Environmental > Aquatic > Marine > Unclassified | place: Southern Ocean | collected 2014-07-25 | reverse complement strand
ATCTAAGCAAGAAGAGTTTGAAGTTTATGTTTTGGCATCCAAAAATGCAGAAATATTCAATTTGAAATTAGATATAATACCAATTAAACTTGATGATGATTGGATTGTTAGTTTTAAAAATCCATTAAAAACACTGAGGACTTATTTTCAGGTAAGAAATAAAATTCTCGAGTTAAAAGTAACCGAAAATGTATTGGTGGTAACGAATGATGTTGGAAGTGAAATGATTTTTTCTGGCTTTGGACTAATACCAATTAAATTAAGTAGAATATTTGTATCAAGAGGAGGTGATTATTCAGGGAAGATTGGCTTTATAATTAAAAATGGTTTTAAAAGTTTAAAAAATATTATAGTTATTTCTAATAGGCAAAAAAAGGTTATTCAAAATATAGGATATCCTGTTAATAAAATTAACTTAATTCATAATGGAATATTTTCTGAAGTAACGACAAAATATAAATTTAATAAAAACCAAGAAATTAGGCTAGGAATTATTGGGTATATAAATTCCAATAAAAATCAAATTTTAGCTGTTAAAGCCTTATCTGTTCTTATAAAAAATGGATATAGTATTAAGTTGTTTGTTTACGGAGTTGCTTATGTCGATTCTGATAAAGTTTACCAAAAATTATTATTTGAAAAAATCAATGAATTATGTGTTGTTGAACATGTTGTTTTTAAAGGTTTTATAAATAACCAACCACGCATATATAATAACATAGATATATTATTGTCATGCTCGTTGTCTGAAGGGTTTGGAAGAACAATAATAGAAGCAATGTCTTTTGGTATACCATGTGTAGGTTTGTTAGAATCAGGTGGGTTATTAGATATTATTACAAATAATTATAATGGGTTACTTATAAAAAATGATGAATTTGAACTAGTTAATGCTATCGATAAAATCTGCTCTGACTCTGTTTTTAGAGAAATGATTTCGGAAAACTCTATTATAACATATAAAGAAAAATTTACTGAAGAAATAATGAGACAGAATTATTTAAATTTTTTACTAAAATAGCACCTAATGAGAATATTATATTTATACGCCGAGATTATGGGGTATCAACTTCCTGTGTTTGAAGAATATACAACGATGTATGATGCTGAAGTACACGTAGTACATTGGGATCATAAAAAATTAACACCTTACGCCATTCCTTATTTAAAAAATGTTGTTTTTTATAATAGATCAGATTTCAACTATACTAAATTAGTAAGTTTAGTTAAAAGTATAATGCCAAATATTGTATATGTTTCTGGGTGGATGGATAAAGATTACTTAAAAGTATGTACTGAATTAAAAAGTATGGGTATTCCAATTGTGGCAGGTTGTGATACACAATGGAAAGGAAGTTTTAGACAAATTGTGGCTTCTTTTTTATTTAGACTTACATATAAAAGATCACTTTCTTATATTTGGGTTGCTGGACCATACCAGTTTGAATATGCTAGAAAACTAGGGTTTAATAAAAGTGAAATTATTTTTAATTGCCTTAGCGCTGATAATAATTTATTTGAGACTGCTATTGGCATTAGAAAAAAGTATCCTAAAAACATTTTATTTTTAGGTAGACTAGAAGAAATAAAAGGTATTAGTTGTCTTCTTCAAGCTTGGGGGCTTATAGAAGATAAAAAAGGTTGGACGTTAACATTTATTGGTAATGGGACTTTAAAGAATAAAATAACAAATGAAGAAAATACTATAGTCAAAGATTTTTTACAGCCCTATGAATTAGCTTTGGAAATTCAAAATTACGGATTTTTAGTTTTACCTAGTATAAAAGAACCTTGGGCTTTAGTTATCCACGAGGCTATGGCAGCAGGAATACCAGTTTTAGCTTCTGATGTTTGTGGAGCTGCCCCGGTCTTTATTGTGCCGAATTATTCAGGATATATATTTAAATCTAATGATGTTATTGACTTAACTAAAATGATGAAGAAAGTTTTGGAAATGACAGATTTCGAATTAAAACAAATGTCTAACAATGCTCAAACTAGATCAAGTGTTATTAGTCCTAAAATTGTAGCTTCAAGTTTTATGTCTATTCTAAACAGTTAAATTTCAGGATATGAATATATTAGTTAATATATCCAACCTAAAAATAGGTGGGGCTCTTCAAGTTGCATACTCTTTTGTAATGGAAATACTTAATTTTAACTCAATACATGAGTTTCATATTGTAATTTCTAAGGAGGTTGAGAATGAATTGAAATTATCAGATTTTATTTCAAAAAACAACTTTAATGTATATCAATTAAATTCTTTGCCTTCTCCATTTTTTAAAGGTAATAAAGCGAGAGTAGAATTAGGTGATATTGAGCGACAATCAAAGGCGGATATAGTCCTTTCTATATTTGGGCCAACTTATTGGAAACCTAAATCATTGCATGTTTGTGGTTTTGCTGCTGGGTGGACAATAAACCCTGATTCTGTAGCTTTTCAGGCCCTGTCAAATAAAAATCGAGTTAAAAAGAAAGTCCAAAATTACTTCAAGTTACGATCATTGATTAGAGAATCTTCGATTTTTATTGTAGAAACTGAGACTGTGAGAGTGAGGCTAAATAAGTATGCAAATGTAGATTTAGAAGATGTTTTTGTAGTAGGTAATACTTATGGTAATCAATTTCTAAATGACGATACTAATAAAAAATCAATAATTTCTTCAAAAAAAAAGAATGACGAATTTAGATTCGTATCTATTACTGCTAATTATCCTCATAAAAACTTATCTATAATTAAGAGTATTGTACCTATTTTGAGGGAAAACAAAATAAAAGCAACATTTTATTTAACCATTAATGAAATAGAATTTCAAGAAATATTTAAAGATTATGAGGATTATGTAATTAATTTAGGACCAATTAAGGTGAAAGATTGTCCTCTTGTTTATAGAGATGCAGATGCACTTTTTTTACCAACTCTTTTGGAAAGTTTTACTGCATCATATCCAGAAGCAATGATTTCTCATATTCCTATATTAACTTCAGACTTAGATTTTGCACATGATATATGTCAAGATGCTGCTTGTTATTTTAATCCGTTAGATCCTTTTGATATTGCATCTAAAATTGCAGAAATTGTTTTAAATAAGAAGTTATACAATAATTTGGTAAAAAAGGGAGTGTCCCGTGTTTTAAATTTCCCTACCGCAAGGGAAAGAGCGGAACAATATATTTCTATTTGTGAAAAAGCTATTAAAGAAAGAAAATAAAATCATGAAACAAATTATACAAGACCTTAAAAAAGGTGATACGATATTAGAAGAAGTTCCAGTACCAATGGTAAAGACTGGTAATGTACTTATAAAAACGACCAAAACATTAGTTTCTTTAGGAACTGAAAAAATGTTGGTTGAATTTGGGAAAGCAAACTTCTTTCAAAAAGCGAAACAGCAACCTGACAAGGTGAAAATGGTGCTCGATAAAATTAAAATAGACGGTTTAAAGCCCACTTTAAATGCTGTTTTTAATAAATTAGCTCAACCTTTACCTTTGGGATATTGTAATGTAGGAGAAGTTACTGCAGTAGGAGAAGGAGTTACTGAGTTTAATATTGGAGATCGTGTTGCGTCAAATGGAAACCATGCTGAGTTTGTTTTAATACCTAAAAATTTAGTAGCGAAGATACCTGATAATGTAACTGATGAAGAAGCTGTATTTACAGTTATTGGTTCTATTGGTTTACAGGGTATTCGTTTGTTGAAGCCGACCTTTGGGGAAACAATTGTTGTTGTTGGTTTAGGTTTGATAGGTTTGGTTACTGCTGAACTTTTGAAAGCGAATGGGTGTAATGTTATTGGTTTTGATTTCGATCCTGAAAAAGTTAGAATAGCCAATAAAAAAGGTATTACTGCCATAAACCCAGCTGAAGGAACAGACCAAGTAAAATTTGTGGAAACCTTTACAAATGGTGTTGGAGCAGATGGAGTTGTAATTACAGCATCTAGTAAGAGCAATGATATTATAGCACAATCTGCACAAATGTGTAGAAAATTAGGACGAGTTGTCTTGGTTGGTGTTATTGGCTTAGATATTAGTAGAGCAGATTTTTACAACAAAGAAATTACATTTCAAGTTTCTTGTTCTTATGGCCCTGGGAGATATGATGCGGAATATGAACAAAAAGGAAATGATTATCCAATAGGATATGTTCGTTGGACGGAAAAAAGAAACTTTGAAGCAGTTCTAAATGCTATGTCTAATGGATCGTTAGATGTAAAACCATTGATTACAGAAAGAATTCCTTTGGCTGAATATGACACCATTTATGGAAATATGGGATCGTCTAAATCCATCGCTTCTATTTTAGAATACAATATGACTGCTGAGTCAGTATCTACTGTTACCATTAATAAAAGGTCATTTCAAGGAAATAAAGGGGTAATTGGTATTATCGGAGCAGGTAATTTTACAAGTGCAACTATATTACCAAGTCTAAAGAAGCTAAATGCAGATATAAAATACATTGCTAGTTCAGGAGGGTTGTCTTCTACGACCATGGCAAAACAATATAGAATTGCTTATTCTACAACAAATTATAAAGAAATTTTATCTGATGTAGATACAGATTTAGTATTGATAACAACAAAGCACAATATGCATGGTTCTATGGTTTTAGAATCGATGCAAGCAGATAAAAGTGTTTTTGTTGAAAAGCCACTGGCTTTAACATCTGAAGAGTTAGAAAAAATTATAAACGAATACAATAAACGGAATGTAAATGTTTCTGTTGGATTTAATAGACGTTTTGCACCTTTAGCAAAGCAAATGAAGAAAATATTAGGGAATGACAATTCTCCTATGAATATTATTGCGACCATGAATGCAGGTTTTATCCCTGCGGATGTTTGGGTGCATGATATGTTAGTTGGCGGAGGCAGAATCATTGGTGAGGCCTGTCATTATATAGATTTGTGTACGTATTTTGCGGCAAGTAAAGTTGTTTCGGTTTGTATGAATGCAATGGGTGAAAATCCGCAAGAATATACAGATAATGCAAGTATTTTGTTGAAATACGAAAATGGGACAAATGCAGTAATCAATTATTTTGCAAATGGATCGAAGGCGTATTCAAAGGAAAGAATTGAGATTTTCTCTCAAGAAAGAACGTTGATTATGGACAATTGGAGAAAATTGAACGCTTACGGCTTCAAAGGTTTTTCAAAAAGTTCTTCAAAACAGGATAAAGGACATTACAATCAATTTAATGAGTTGATCACACAACAACAAAAAGGAGGAAATCAAATAATTCCATTTGATGAAATTGTAAATACAACAAAAGCTTCATTTGCAGCAATAGAATCTTTGCAACAAGGAAAATGGATCGAAGTAAAATAAAGATATTATTTCATACAATAAAGTACTTAAAGCCTATACAAATCTATTATAGGATTTTTTACTTTGTCCGGAATCGATTTTTTAAGAAGTCATATGGAAAGAAATTACCAGAAGCTTTTTCTAATTTAGAATGGAATGATTTCATATTAAATTTCGATACTTATTCATCTAATAATTCTTTTACGTTTTTAAATGTCTCAAAACATTTTGAAAACCAAATTGATTGGAATTTTGATGAGCATGGGAAGTTGTGGTCCTTTAATCTGAATTATTTTGATTTTTTAAATCAGATGAATATCAATGTTGAAGAAGGCTTGAAATTGATAAAGGATTATATTTCTAAGGATGAAGTTTTAAAAGATGGAAAAGAGTCTTATCCAATTTCTCTTAGAGGAATCAATTGGGTGAAATTTTTGGCAAAGCATCAAATTTCAGATAAAGACATTGATCAAAATTTATACAATCACTATCAAATATTGCTTTTCAATCCTGAATATCATTTGTTAGGTAATCATTTATTAGAAAATGGTTTTGCATTCTTATTTGGATCTTATTATTTTAAAGATGAAAGGTTTTATAAGCTAGCGGTAAAAATCCTAAAAAAGGAATTAGAAGAACAAGTTTTGAATGATGGCGGGCATTTTGAGTTGTCTCCGATGTACCATCAAATAATGCTTTTTAGAGTTTTGGACTGCATTCAATTGATAAAACTGAATGCTTGGAAGAATGATGATTTGTTGCTGTTTTTAGAATATACTGCATCAAATATGCAAGCTTGGTTAAAAGAAGTCACGTTTTATAATGGTAGTATTCCTATGGTAAATGATAGCTCTTATGGGATCGCTCCAACAACTGCTGCACTGCTCAATTATGGTAGGCATTTAGGATTGAAAGTTAAAGAGGTAAAGCTCTCTGATTCAGGGTATAGAATGTTAAAGAATGACGATTTTGAACTTTTTGTAGATGTTGGTAATGTAGGAGCATCTTATCAGCCCGCACATGTACATTCAGACACTTTTAATTTTGTTTTATATGTAAATAACACCCCCTTTTTTGTAGATACAGGAGTTTCTACGTATGAGAAGAATCAATTGAGGCAAATGGAAAGAAGTACCTCTTCACACAATACTGTACAAATTGGAGATGTTGATCAAACCCAAGTTTGGGGTGGGTTTAGGGTTGCTGAAAGAGCAAAAATTATTGATTTTAATGAAGTTAAAGGTCGGGTTGAGGCAACTCATAATGGTTATAAAAGTTTAGGCGTTAACCATACAAGAAGTTTTTGCCTACATAAAAAAAACATAGTTATAAATGATTCTTTTTCCAAGAAAGTTGATAATTGTAAAGTTGCATATTTTCATTTTCATCCTTCAATTACAAATGTTACAATTGAAAACTCAAAAGTTTTCATTGAAAATAAGAATCTCGAACTACTTTTTAAAAGTGAAAATGTATCTATTGAAAAAGGAATTTATAAGTTTGCATGTGGGTTTAATAAAACTTTAGACGCAATAAAACTAAAAGTTCTATTTGAATCAAGTTTAGAAACAACAATTCAGTTATGAAAATACTATTCTTAACCTATTATTTTGAACCTGATTTGTGCGCGGGGTCGTTTAGAAATTCGTCCTTGTTTACTGCATTGAATATAAAACTAAATACAACAGATACGATTGATGTTGTAACAACACATCCGAATCGTTATGATTCATATAAAGTTGAAGCTGAAAATACTGAAAAAAGAGGAGATAATGTTAGAATAAATAGAATTCGAATTCCAAATCATAACAATGGCTTGTTAGGCCAAATAAAATCATTTAAAGTATTCTATTCTGAAGCGTTAATGATAGCTGAAAAACATGATTATGATTTGATATATGCTTCTTCATCAAGATTGTTTACGGCCTTTTTGGGAAGTAAATTGGCTAGAAAAAAGAAAGCTAAACTATACCTTGATATTCGTGATATTTTTAGAGAAAGTATTGTAGAAATCTTTAAAAACCCTTTGGTTAAAATAGTACTTGACCTATTTTTGAGACCAATAGAGTATTATACTTTTAATAGAGCTAATCATATAAATTTGGTGTCTAAAGGTTTCGAAAGTTATTTCTCAAAATATAAAAAATGTTCGTATTCTTACTATACAAATGGAATTGATTCTGTTTTTTTAGGATCTAAACCAGATACTCTGATTGTGGATAAAACAATAAAATCAATTGTTTATGCTGGAAATATTGGAGAAGGACAAGGGTTACATATTATTCTTCCGAAAGTAGCGAAAGCATTTCCAAATGAATTTAAATTTATTATTTACGGTGATGGTGGTGCAAAGCAAAAGTTGCTTACTGCTATTATAGATGAGGGTGTGGATAATATTGAAATTAGAAATCCAATTAACAGAGAATTATTGATAGAAGAATACCAAAAAGCTGATTTTCTGTTTTTACATCTAAATAAGTATAAAGCATTTGAAAGGGTTTTACCATCTAAATTATTTGAGTATGGTGCTTTTGATAAACCAATTATAGCAGGAGTTAGTGGGTATGCTGCTCAATTTTTGAACGAGCATATGTCAAATGTTATTTTATTTAATCCGGGAGATATAGATTCTTGTATAAAGAAATTAAATGCATATCAATATACTACAGATCTTAGAAATGATTTTGCGAAAAAGTTTTCTAGAGAAGTAATTAATACTAAAATGGCAACTTCAATAATAAAACTTACTTGATGTCAAAACTATTGATAACAGGTATTACAGGTTTTGTTGGTCAAAACTTAACAGCTTATTTAGGTGATTCTTTTGACATACTTGGTATTTCTAGAAGGACCTCTAAGTATTACAATAAAACTATTACATACAAGCAACTTCAAAAGTCTGACTTCGTTGACAGCAGTGCTTTTATCCACTTAGCTGGAAAAGCCCACGATCTAAAGAAAACATCAAATGATTCTGAGTATTTCGAAGTAAACACTGAACTAACAAAAACACTCTTCAATCTATTTTTAAAAAGTGATTGTGAAGTATTTATCTACATGAGTTCCGTAAAATCTGTTGCTGATCAAGTTGAAGGTATTTTAAATGAAGATGTTGCCCCAAACCCTATGACAGTATATGGGAAATCTAAATTTGCGGCAGAAAATCATATTTTATCAACAGAAATTCCCAAAAACAAAAGAGTCTATATATTACGACCATGCATGATTCATGGCCCTAATAATAAAGGAAATCTAAATCTATTGTATCGTTTTGTTTCTAAGGGTATCCCTTATCCTTTTGGTGCCTATAAAAATAAACGATCGTTTGTTTCAGTAGATAATTTATGTTTTATTATAAAAGAGTTATTAGAAAATAACACCATAAAATCGGGTATTTATAATGTTGCAGATGATGTTTCAATTTCTACTAATGAATTAGTAGAAATTATCGGAAACATTATTTCTAAACCCGTTAAAATTTTAAATATCCCTAAATTTTGCATTGATATTTTAGCTAAGATTGGAGACTTTATACCTTTACCGATAAATACAGAAAGAGTCCAAAAGCTTACCGAAAATTACGAAGTGTCTAATTTAAAAATTAAAGCAGCAATTCAAAAAGACTTGCCACTGTCAACAATAGTAGGAATTGAAAAAACAATTGCATCATTTTAATTTATGGATAAATATATAGGAGTATTAGGAGTTATAATAGCAGTTTCTTCCCTCTATTTAAAGTTGGCTGTAAAATTTAATATTATCGACAAGCCCAATGTGCGAAGTTCTCATACCGTAATCACTATACGTGGTGGTGGCGTCTTATTTCCTATTTCAATACTTATTTGGAGTCTAATTGAAGGCATTTTCAATCCTTTTATACTAGGGTTATTATGTATTTCGATCATCAGTTTTATAGATGATTGTAAACCCTTATCGAATAAGATTAGGCTATCTATTCATTTCATAAGTATAGGTCTATTACTCTATCAATTAGGCTTTTCGGAATATTCATTTATTGCATGGGGATTAGGTTTACTATTTGTGGGTGGTTGGATAAATGCATTTAATTTTATGGATGGGATCAATGGTATTACAGTACTCTATTCTCTATCTATTTTGGCTGCATGTTTCTACCTAAATACTCAAATTAACTTTATACAAGACAGCATTTTACTGTATACCGCTATGGCATTGCTTGTCTTCGGTTTTTACAATGTACGTAAAAAAGCAAAAAGTTTTGCAGGCGATGTGGGGAGTGTAAGTATGGCCTTTATAATAGCTTTTATTGTTTTGAGTCTCATTTTATTTACCAAAAACTGGCAGTATGTATTATTGGTAAGCGTATACGGCATAGATAGTTTACTTACCATTATTCAGCGTTTAGTAAAAGGGGAAAACATTTTTCAGGCTCATCGCTCACATTTATACCAATATTTAGCAAATGAACTAAAAGTACCACATGTAGTGGTGAGTGTTCTTTATGCTCTAATTCAATTAGTTTTAAATATTGGCTTAGTATTTTGTATACTTCCTTACGATAATTACCTTTATTCGATTTCCTACCTTATACTCCAAGGTTTGTTCTATATACTTGTAAAGTATATAGTATTAATGAATATTGAAAAAGTTTAAAATGTTTAAAAAACAACTCTTAAGTACGGTCAATCAATATGCTTCTCGTTGGCTGGTGCTAGCAATAGATTGCCTCTTAGTGCTACAGACTTTTGTATTGGCTTATTTTATAC
>Ga0308012_10002142_pt1 | contig 10070 bp, 8 predicted proteins | sample Neamet179_FD_203133 | JGI IMG/M metagenome (GOLD analysis project Ga0308012, IMG submission 203133) | Marine microbial communities from water near the shore, Antarctic Ocean - #179 | ecosystem: Environmental > Aquatic > Marine > Unclassified | place: Southern Ocean | collected 2014-07-25 | reverse complement strand
TCTAGAGCGCTTGAACATATGTGTCGAGCCTCACAAGCCATATGAATCTGAGGTCAAATGGAATTAATAAAGCTTACTGAAGCCTGAAATTACTGATTAGTGTAATATTTCAAAAACTCAAAGTGGGAGCCAAAAGGCTCCGACTTAAAACTTGAAAATACCTCAAGACACTAAGACAGACGGTCCCAAGGCCGTGTGAAGCCACCCAGAATTTTAGTGATCGCCTCATCGTCCGCACTGCCAGAAACTTGCGCAACTAATCCGCGTTGTTTGTCTTCTATAACTGCTTGAACTTTTGCATCCAAACCAGCGCCCTCTAGAGCCGCATTATAAATGCGCGAAATCGCAGATTTACGTAACGCCGGTTTGAAAACCTTTCCAACCGCCGTTTTCGGTAGTTCGGGCAAAATCTCTACATATTTTGGTTGAGCCCCACGTTCGCTTACACGCGAATTTGCAAAGGCAATCAACTCTTCTGGTGTTACACTCGCCCCTTCAACCAATTCTACATAGGCACAAGGGATTTCACCTGCATGCTCATCAGGCTGGCCAATCGCCCCCACAAAGCCAACAGCCTCGTGTCCGGCAAGTGCTTCCTCAATCTCAGCAGGGTCGATGTTATGACCACCACGAATGATCAAATCTTTTTCTCGGCCCGTGATCCAAAGGTAGCCATCTTCATCCATACGACCTAAATCGCCAGTGCGGAGGTAGGTCTCAAAGTGATATAAATCTTTATTCTTTGCAGTCTCGGTGTAGGTGTTTCCAGCAAAAACCCCTGGATTTTCTACACAGATCTCACCAATCTTGTTAGTTTCACATTCCTGCGGTCCACCTGGTGTATCTAAAAGAATTTTGACGTTGGTGTGCGGCAAAGGAAGACCAACCGAGCCAACTTTCTTTAGGCCTTGATCTGGGTTGCAAGAGACAAGACATGTGGCTTCTGTCAAACCATAACCCTCAACGATTTCAACACCTGTTGCTTTTTCAAACCGCTTAAATAACTCGACTGGTAGAGGAGAAGACCCAGAAAATGCCGTTTGCAATGAAGATACATCCGCATCGACAGGACGTTGCATCAAAGCTGAAATCGCTGTTGGCACGGTAATCATGAAGGTCACATTCCAGCGCTCAATCAACTTCCAAAAGTTGTCAAAAACACCCTCTCCCCGATAACCTTGCGGTGTTGGGAACACTACATGCGCACCAGAGCTAATCATGGCCATTAAAATTACATGGCAAGCGAAAACATGGAACAATGGCAGTGGGCATATGATGGTATCGGTTGGCTTAAATAGCATCCGATCCCCCAACCAACCATTATACACAATGCCTGAGTACTTATGTTGTGCCACTTTGGGCATGCCAGTCGTGCCACCCGTATGAAAATATGCAGCAACCCGATCAGCTGTCGCATCAGGAAAATCTAAGCCCCGGTTTTGTTTATCTAATTCTTCATTAAAATTAGACACCTGAGCAGAATGCCCAACATTAACTTTGGGACGGATCAGCGGTACGATCCAAGACTTCGGAGGTGAAAGGTAACGGTTTAAATCAACTTCCAAAACCGCTTCAACATTAGGCGCCTTCGCAACAGCGTCTGCAGCTAGCTGTGCCAAATCAGTTTTTGGGAACCCACGCAAGGTGACAAGAACCTTGGCTCCAGTCTCACGCAATATCGCCGCAATTTGGTCTGGCTCAAGTAATGGATTGATAGGATTTGCAATGCCGGCAATAGACCCTCCAACAAGAGTAATTGCCGCTTCGTTGCAAATTGGCAGCAAATAGGCAACTACGTCTGTCTCACCGATACCAAGGCGCCGGAATAGGTTTGCAGCTTGAACAGATTTGTCTCGGAACTCTTGCCAGGTCAAAGTCTCAGCTTTATCTTTCGGACCAGAGGTTAATTGGAAGCTCACGCCAGGGCGCGATCCATGTCGTTTGGCAACCGACTCCATAAATTCATACATTGTGGTCGAAACATCTCGTTCGGCCCAAGGCATTTCATTTTCGACCGCATCACGATCCGCTTTTGTTGCAAAGCTCATGTCTCTCTCCCAGCAATTAACATCTACCATTTAACGTGATGGTTTCTGCAAGAATGGGCAGTTTTTTAAAATTTCGCAAGGCTTATGGTGCAGCTTTAAACTGTATCGCGCTCATTCATTTTAGTTTCAGTGAATTGAAGCCGTGCCAATCGAGCATATAGCCCTTCTTGCGCCACCAATTCTGAGTGTGTGCCCTGTGCCACTATGCAACCATTATCCATAACCAAGATCCGGTCTGCTTTTTTCACAGTTGCTAACCGGTGAGCCACAACCAGAGTTGTGCGGGTCTTTGACAGCTCATCAAGGGCTAACTGAACTGCTGCTTCATTTTCTGCGTCCAAGGCAGAGGTTGCTTCATCTAACAAAAGCACTGGTGCGTCTCGCAATATTGCGCGCGCAATGGCGATCCGCTGCTTTTGGCCACCCGATAGCATAACACCTCGTTCACCAACGTAGCTGTCATACCCCTCAGGCAGAGCGCTTATAAAACTATGTGCTGCTGCAGATTTGGCAGCTGCGATGACCTCATCATGTTCTGCACCCGGCCTACCAAACAAAATATTATCATAAGCTGACGTGGCAAATATAACTGGATCCTGGGGCACCAAAGCCATGAATTGCCGAAAAGCTGAACGTTCCATTTTTGGCAAAGCATTACCCCCAAATGTGATTTCTCCTTTTTGGGGATCATAAAAGCGCTGGATCATCTGGATGATCGTTGACTTTCCTGCTCCAGATGGGCCTACCAACGCGACGATCTCTCCGGGTTGTATTGCGAAACTCACATCATCTAACGCAAGCACATTGGGGCGATTTGGAAAGGTAAATTGAACCTTATCGAATACAATTGCGCCAGCTATTGGAGTAATTGGTGCAATTGGATCTGCTAAACTGTCTTGCGCATTGAGAAGTTCAACCAAACGCTCAGTTGCACCAGCCGCTCGTTGTAATTCTGACCAAAGTTCTGATAGAGCCGCAGTGGAGCTAGCGACAATCGTTGCATAAATAACGAATTGGACCAACTGTCCAACAGTCATAGAACCGCCGCGCACGTCGCTTGCACCAACCCAAAGTACGCCCATAACTCCACTGAACGCGACAAAAATGATGATCATGGTAATCATTGCACGCACCACTATTCTGGCTTTTGCACTATCAAAAGCCTTTTCAGTGACATCCGAAAACTCAGCCGCACTGCGTGCCTCGTGCGTGAATGCTTGGACGGTCTGCACAGACAGTAAGGATTCGGAAGCTTTTCCAGACGACGCGGCAATCCAATCCTGATTTTCTCGCGACAAGCTTCGCAGTTTGCGACCTAGGGCTAAAATTGGACCCAGAATAAATGGTACAATAAGAAGCACTAAACCGGTAAGCTTTGGGGATGTCCAAAGCATCATTATAAGCCCACCTGACATCATTAGCATATTACGCAGTAGCCAACTGGCAGATGAGCCAACAACAGATAGAATTAGTGTCGTATCGGTTGTAATTCGGCTAAGGACTTCACCCGTCATCAGTTTTTCAAAATAAGCAGGCGACATGCCTATCATTCTGTCAAAAACCGCCTTGCGAATATCTGCAACCACACGCTCCCCAAGGCGGGTCACCACATAGTATCGCAACCCAGTACCAAGAGCGAAGACGCCTGCCACAAAAATCGCACCCACGAAATACGTGTTCAAAAGGTCGGCGTCACCTACCGAAAATCCATCAACTACACGCCGTGCTGCAAGCGGTAAAACCAATGAAACACCGGCTGTAAGCGTCAGCGCGCTCAGCGCAAGAAAAACAAGCAGCTTATAAGGCGCAAAATACGGGACCAACGCTCTTAAAATACCTACTTGTTTCGAGGATGCCCGATCTTCTTTAATATTCGCAGCTGAGTTGGGTGACTCTGACATGAAAATTCCTTTTATTCGAAAGTGCCTACCAAGCTCATTCTGTTCAAACAAGAGCTACTCGGAGCAAAACAACAAAACATTAAATCGGTGGGTCAGATGGTGAACTAGACGCGAGCAAGCGAAACTCTATCGTCCATTGTTTAAAAATACTTAAGTCATCGAATGAGATTAAGTTGGAGCGGGTAGCGGGAATCGAACCCGCGCCTTAAGCTTGGAAGGCTCTTATGATACCATTTCACCATACCCGCACCTTGGTTGCTGGGTAAGCCACTCAAAATTCATCGTCAAGAGTATAAGTGTGCTTTCATTGGTAAAATCAGGCCAGCACCAGTTGCCTCATTTGAGTTTACCGCAGTGTCAACAGAATAATATTGCAGAAAATCATCACAAACGGCTGTCATAAGTGGCGCAGCTTTTTGGTCTGTCTCTCCCATCCAATGCCCCCAGCAATCCCGTCTTAATATTACAGGCATCCGGGCGTGGATCACACTCATTTTTTTGTTTGCAGAGCATGTCACGATGGCGCAAGTAGACATCTTCCCAGGCCCCCAATCTTGCCAAACTCCCGCAACAACAAGCGGCTCTTTCGCATGAACATACCAGGGCTGTCGCTTTTCATCCAACGTTTTAGACCATTCATAAAATCCACTCATGGGAATTAAACATCGCCACATGCGGCATGCTTCCCGAAAAGCGGGCTTTTGCGCAATTGTTTCTGAGCGTGCATTTATTAACAAAGGGCGATCCATAGGTGATGCATACCATCGGGGGATAAACCCCCACCGCATTGACACGAGACGCCGCTTGTCACCAGGCACTATCGCATGGATTTGTTGAGTTGGGCAGACATTGAAATCTGGGACCGAAGGCAAATCGTTATTTGGCACCGCATCAAACACCTGCGTCATCGTACCCAACGGTAACGTCATCGTAAATCTACCGCACATAAAGCCTTTGGTTCGTTTGGCTAAAAATACTCATACCTATAAAAAATCGCCACCCCTTTCCAGGGATGGCGATCAGGTTTTTTACCACTAGTAAAACCGATGGTGAATTGGCAATAGGCTATTTTTGCGCAATGCGGCCGTCTAGGTATGGTGAATATCCACCCTGTGCTGCCATATAGTCCGCTAAAACAACTTCCAAGCCTGGTCCATAATCATACGCGTTCATACCAGCACGGAACATTTTGTAGCCATCACCACCGTTGCGAACATAGTTATTGGTCACTACCGAATATGTTGCTGAGGGATTAATCGGTACAAAACTGTCGCCAGTTGCGACCATCACTTCAGTCACACGACCTTCATTCGGCGCAACGTTGGCATCCCAGGTAAATCGCAAGCCTGCGACCTGCGGGAAACGGCCTTTGACTTCTTCAACTTGGCTCACACCATTTTCCAACGCATCAATGACGCCCTGTCCAGAAATTTCAAATGTGGCCAAAGTATTTTGAAATGGCAGCACCGTGAGCACTTCGCCCATCGTCACGTCACCGGCATCAATGCTGGCACGCAAACCGCCTGAGTTTGCAATAGCAATAGTAACGCCTTGATCAGCAACTCGATCAAGCATTGCATCAGCTACGAGATTACCCATTTCACATTCTTGGACTCGGCAAACCGCGCGATCACCTTCGATAACAGCGGACGCACTTGCTACGACTTGCTGGCGAATCTCCTGAAGAGGCACAGCCGCTTGAGCAATTCGGGCCTTAGTGTCGCCGTCTTCAACAACATTGGCATCCATAACCAAGGGCTCACCTTCCGCGCTCAGGATTTCTCCAGCATCGTCAAAAGTTACGTTCAGTTCACCCAAAAACTTACCGTAGGCATAAGCTTGTACAATCGCTGTATTTCCAACCATTGTTGGATAAGCACCCTCAGCGCGGTCGTTAGTATTTGACAGCAAAGTGTTTGAATGACCGCCAACAATAACATCAACACCCGTTGTGTTTGCCGCAACCACCTGATCCACTGCGTAACTCGAGTGGGACAGAACAATAATCTTGTTAATGCCCATTGCAGTCAATTTATTAACTTCGTCTTGAACCGCTATAGAGGGGTCCATAAAGGTCACATTTGGACCAGGACTTGCCAGCTCGTCTGTATCTTGAGGGGTCAAACCAATAAGACCAATTTTTTCACCACCCTGCTCAATGACGATTGATTTTTTAATCACATCGCGAAGCAAGGCCTCACGACTAATATCTGCGTTTGTCATCAAAATTGGAAAATTTACCGAATCCGCAAATCCGCGCAAAACTTCTGGGCCATCATCAAACTCATGGTTACCAACAGTCATCGCTGTGTAGCCCATGTTGTTCATCATTTCTGCGGCAAGCTTACCTTTGTAGTAAGTATAAAACAAAGTTCCCATGAACTGATCGCCACCATCTACCAGGATTGAGTTGCCCGATCGGCCCCTCGCCTCTTTGACCGCAGTTACTAAACGGGCCGAGCCACCAAAACATTTACCTTCTGCATTGTCTTCGGCGCCACAAACACTGTCATACTTTGATACTGGTTCGAAACGGGCATGGAAGTCATTTGTATGTAGAATAGTGAGTGAATAATCTGCAGCGGCGGACGTGGCACTCAGTGCCAAGACTGCTGCAGTGGTTAAAAGATGCTTAAACATAATTTTTCCCCAAAATTGCATACAATATTCGATCCACATTTGCTGATTCGAGTCGAGTCATTTCTAGTTTAAAAGGCATTTCAAACAGCAAGACGACGGTTGACGAAGCCGCTGCCACATTGCACAGCTACGGCATGCTAATTTATAAGATATTTCGCTCTGACGAATGGTCAGAATTACAAGCCAACAGCGAAACAGCTGGCGCACCAATTGATCTGGAAGATGGCTATATCCATTTCTCAACGGCAACCCAGGCTCAAGAAACGGCGGACAAACACTTTGCTGGTGCTAAAAATCTGTTTGTAGCTGCAATAGAGTCAGACGCTATAGAAACTGATCTGAAGTGGGAAGTTTCACGCGGTGGCGCCAAATTCCCACATCTCTATGCTATGTTAAAATTATCCAGTGTTGCGTGGTGTGTCGCCCTCCCGCTTGTTGAAGGACGCCACAAGTTCCCAGGTATAATGGTATGAAGCTGACAGAACGTCTTGGCCTAAAGCTTCTACACCAGCTTGATCCCGAGCGTGCGCACAGCATTTCTGTGAAAGCCCTGTTAATGGGACTTGTCCCTTTGCATGGCAGCCCTGTGACAAGTTCACGTTTGCACACCAGCGTGGGCGGAATTAAGCTGCTCAATCCCATAGGACTTGCCGCCGGGTATGATAAAAACGCTGAAGTTTTGGGTCCATTGTCCCGGGCAGGCTTTGGTTTCTTGGAAGTTGGCGCAGCAACACCACGGCCACAATATGGAAATCCTAAACCCAGAATGTACCGTCTGGCCGAAGATAAGGCAGTAATCAATCGCTTTGGGTTCAACAACCAAGGCATAGACTTTATTGCCCACCGTCTGGCCCAAAATCCAACTACTATTCCGCGTGGATTGAACTTAGGCGCCAATAAAGACAGCGATAATCGCGCAGATGATTTTGGCAGGGTTCTGACTCAAGCTGCTCCTCACATTGACTTTGCCACCATAAACGTTTCATCGCCAAACACCGAAAAGCTCCGGGATCTACAAGGAAAGGCCGCACTAGAAGATCTTTTAGGGCGGGTAAATGCTGCAAATTCGAGGCTTTCAAATCCTATTCCAATCTTCCTTAAAATCGCACCTGATCTCACAGACAGTGAAGTTCAAGACATTGCTGATTTGGCACTCAAGGCAAAAATATCAGCAATCATCTGCACCAATACCACCGTGGATCGTAGCGGTTTAACCAGTGCGTACCGAGATCAAAAAGGTGGCCTGTCCGGGCGACCTTTGTTTGAAAGGTCAACACGGATTTTAGCAAAAATATCAGCTGCTACTGATCAAGAAATTGATATTATTGGCGTCGGAGGTATCAGCTCTGCAGAGGATGCCTATGCAAAAATTCAAGCTGGCGCATGCGCGGTGCAGATTTATTCAGCCATGGTTTATCAAGGCCTTTCCCTTATCCCAAAAATTGCAAAAGGAATTGATGCAAGGCTAGCATCAGATGGGTTTGAAACTGTGCGACATGCGACCGGAACCAATACAAATTCTTGGTTATAAAACTCACCTAAATCTATGCAGCAGATCTCTCAAGCGCAGGGTATCTAACAGCTAGCGTTATGCCGCGCAGAACAAAAAATCCATTTATTGCCCACCATAACCCGTGGTTTCCAAAATTGGGCAACAATAAAACGATAAATCCGCAATAACCCAAAAAAGAAATAATCATCATATTTCGCATATCGCGCGTACGTGTGGCGCCGATGAAGACGCCATCAAGCATCCATGCTGTAGCTCCCAACAGGGGCACCATGGCGACATAAGGTAAGTATAGTCGCGCAGCCATTTGCACATCAAGCTCTTTCGTCATGATATCAATTATTACAGGGCCCATAGTCCAGAAGACCAGCGCCAAAACAATGCTGGTGCCAAAGACCCAAACTGCGGTAAAACAAGCACCACGCCGTAATTGTACAGTGGCGCGTGCTCCTATCGCTTGGCCTACCAAAGTCTCAGCTGCAAACACAAATCCATCCATCGCATGAGAAGCTAAGTAGACAAATTGCAGCAATACTTGATTGGCAGCCAAGGTGATATCTCCAAGGTCTGCTCCAAAAAATAGGAAACTGACGAACCCAACTTGTAATAAGGCGGACCGAACCAAGATATCACCATTTACCTTAGCCATACGCTTCAACAGGGGCTTATCCAAAATTTGGTGCCACAATGCAGATGACACTTGTGAAACTGCTCGCCGACACAGGAATAAACCCAACAGCAAGCCCACCCACTCCGCAATAAACGTCGCGATAGCAACACCTTGAACACCCAAGTCGAGACCCAGCACAAACCAAAGGTCGAGTAGAATATTGCTAAGGTTCATCAAAAGTTGAACGCATAGCACCGCACCGGTACGCTCCTGCGCAATGAGCCATCCCGTTATCCCGTAAATTCCAATTGCTGCTGGTGCAGACCATACCCGGATAGACATATACTCTCTTGCGAGCGTTTCCACCTCTGACGAGGCTGGCGATATCCAAAACGCCGCCAAAAACAATGGCCATTGAAGCAAAATGAAAGCAAGTCCTGCAATGAGCCCAATGCCTGTTGCTCGAAAAAATAACGCGGTGACTTCGATATGATTGCCAGCGCCGAGCGCTTGGCTTGTTAAGCCAACTGTCCCCATACGAAGGAAGCCAAAAATCCAATATAGGGCTGTCAAAATGATAGCACCAATACCCACAGCACCTATAGGGGCAGCCATACCTATCTGTCCTATGACACCTGTATCAACAGCTCCCAAAAGTGGGACAGTCGCATTCGATATAACGATAGGGAGTGCTATCTTCAGTACCCGCTTGTGGGTTATTCCTAAATTATCTTTAGCCATCGCGTTGTGGCATCAAGAAGTGACCTGTAGCCTGAGCAAAAAGACGACTTCGGTTGTCTTGCCAGCCCTCGACATGCACCGAGGCGTAACGTCGTCCTGAGCGGTTCACTCGTGCACGGGCATAGGCGTCACGCGGGAGGCCAGAGCGGAGATAATCAACCGTGAGGTCTATTGTTTTAGGCAGGGCTAACTTACCGTTCTGAACCGCGGATATATTTAAGCGCTCTTCTTCAATATCCGTCCACAGAGAAGCCCAAGCAAGTCCAACAATCGCCGTTACTTCCAGAAATGCCGCCGTGGCCCCTCCATGTAAAGCTGGCAACATTGGATTACCGATCAAGTCGTCATGAAATGCCATCGTAGAGGTCAGCTCATCCCCATGGCGGTCAAAACTTACTCCAAGGAATGTAATGTATGGAACCTGACTTACAATTAAGCTCAACGCCAAATCTCGGCGGCGTTTAACTTGGGTTACGGGTTCTGGCTGTTTCATTTTGGCGCCTGCATTACTGTAAACGCGCCAGTGGCGGTTGCGACAGGTCTTTTGGTGTCTGCGTCGCAAGCAGTCGCACGAATAAAGGCTACCGTTCGGGTTACATGGTAGCATTCAGCCGTCGCGG
>Ga0308012_10002141_pt1 | contig 10076 bp, 16 predicted proteins | sample Neamet179_FD_203133 | JGI IMG/M metagenome (GOLD analysis project Ga0308012, IMG submission 203133) | Marine microbial communities from water near the shore, Antarctic Ocean - #179 | ecosystem: Environmental > Aquatic > Marine > Unclassified | place: Southern Ocean | collected 2014-07-25 | reverse complement strand
GATTTATAAAGAATTCAAATGTACAACAGATCCAGGAACTCATTGGGTTGAAAATGTACTAAATGAAAACGGTGTTGCAATATTAAAACCAGGACAATATAGAGGATCTCATAAGATTAGAAAACATCAAGGTAAATATGATGCTTTGTGTCAAACGAAACCAATGTCAATATACAGAGATAATAACTTAAATGGAGTATATGATTTAAATGAATCTTCAGTTAAAGAAGAGGTCGTAGGTATTAATATACACAGAGCTACTAAGTATGAAGGTAGAACTTCTACTCAAATTGATAAGTGGAGTGCTGGATGCCAGGTGATAGCTTCTAATGATGATTTCCATGAGTTTATGGATATATGTAGAGCCGCAAAGGATTCATGGGGTAACAGTTTCACATACACTCTTATTGAAAGTAACGATATCGAATAGTTAACACATAGTTAACATAAAGTTAATACACCAGGAGTGAACAAAACCATCCTGTGTGATATATACTATATGGAAACTAAAACAACAACCACTAGAAAAATCGATGTCAGTCCAATATTATATATTGCGATCATGATATTCGTATACACTTTGTCAGTTTAATATACTGAAACTTTTTTGAAAATAAACAGCCCGAGATTTTTTAGTCTCGGGTTTTTTTGTTATATTTACTCTATAACCAATTAAAACTAACAAAGATGAACACTTCAAACAAATGGGTAATTTTTGATCTTGATGGTACATTAGCTCTTATCGATGATCGTAGAGCGTTCAGTGTAAGAACTAATGGTAAAATCAATTGGACTAAGTTCTTTGATCCAGACAACATCAAAATGGATAAGCCGAACGACCCAGTGATTACCATGGCACAGACTCTTAAAGCTCAGGGTTTTAATATCGCAATCTTTTCAGGTCGATGTACAGGAACCAAAGATAACACCATCAAATGGCTTGATAAATTCAATGTACCTTTCGATAGTATTACAATGAGACCTTTGAATTCATTCACACCTGATGATACTTTGAAATCTGATTGGTTCGATGCTAAATTCCCTAATCAATCTGACGTACTTTGTATCTTTGATGATAGAGATAAGGTCGTGAAGATGTGGAGAGACAGAGGCTTGACAGTCATGCAGGTAGCGCCTGGTTCATTCTAGTGACCAAATGAAACCTTTTTTAATATACTAGTATAATACCATATTAATTAACAAAACAACGTTAATTGATGGCCACACGGGCCACTTTCACTATAATGTCCTAGACATACATATAGTGATACTTATTTTAAAAATGAATAAAAATTGAAAATTATGAAAAGAATTATTTTAACAATGGCATTAGCTCTTGGTACTTTAGTTACCACTAATGCACAAAACCAAGGAGATTGGTATGTTGGAACTGGCGATGTAAGTAACGTTGCTTGGACACAATGGGCTGTTTCTCCGACGATTGGTTATGGAGCTACGGATAACATTATGTTATCATTATCGGTTTCACAAGATGTACAATCTGATTTAAACTTAGATGTAAGTGCTAGATATTTTATGGGCGAGTATTTTGTATACGCTTCATCTGATAAATTAGCGCTTGACCATTTAAATGTAGGTGTAGGACGTATGTTTACGTTACGTAAAGGAATTTATTTAGATCCTAAATTAGTATATGATCTAAGTACTGAAACTACGAACCTTTCATTAGGATTTGGTCTAAGATTTTAATAGACCAACAATTCACTGAGTATTAACTAAAACAATTATTATGGATAATGTATTTAAAATGATAAAGGGATTCTTAACAGGTCTTACTGGTTTAATAGTGGCAACACTTCCAGTGGCTATCCTTTTTCAAGTTCTTACAGGTAATACAGTTTTCGGGATGGATGTAATTTCAAACCTGACAAACATGATTACTTCTATTGGTAATGGCGGATTCGCAGGACTAATCGTATTAGTCGTAGTGCTTTCCTTCTTCCCAACCGAAAAGTAAGAAGTAGATTAAGAGTTATGGATTTCTAGGATTTTATAACATTTACGCATATAACTAAGGGCTCTAATTAAATTAGAGCCCTTTTTTTGTGAAACATTTTCGAATTGACGAGTATAACAGTATATTAAACGTAATATGTCCCATCAATGTGTATTAAAAAGATTTAAAAAATGAAGACAGCATTAGTATTAGGTGGCGGTGGTTTCATCGGAGGTCATTTGGCCAAAAGGCTCAAGGACGATGGTTATTGGGTTCGTATAGTAGACATTAAGTCAAAGCATGAATTTTGGAATCATGATGAGATTTGTAATGAATATATTGAGGGAGATCTTAGGAGTCCTAGTTTAGTATCTAGGATAATGTTCGCCCCTGAACAGAGTATTGAAAATGATAGTGTAAACTCGTTCGATGAAGTATATCAATTAGCAGCAGATATGGGTGGTGCTGGATATATATTCACTGGTGAGAATGATGCAAATGTAATGCACAATTCATCATTGATAAATTTGAACGTGGTGTTAGAAGCATCTAAAAAGAATATTAAACGTATATTCTATTCTTCGTCAGCGTGCATATACCCTGAACATAATCAATTAGACCCTGATAATCCTAATTGTGAAGAATCATCAGCATATCCTGCTAATCCAGATTCTGAATATGGTTGGGAAAAACTATTTAGTGAAAGGTTATTTTTAGCATTTGGTAGGAATTATAATTTAGATATTAGAGTAGCACGGTTTCACAATATCTTTGGTCCTCAGGGAACCTGGCAAGGCGGTAAAGAAAAAGCTCCTGCAGCGATGTGTCGAAAGGTTGCTGAATCTGACAATACTATCGAGGTATGGGGTGACGGAAAACAAACTAGATCATTCCTATACATATCTGATTGTATAGAAGCAATGTTAATATTTATGAGACAAGACAATTTCAAAGGACCCGTAAACATCGGTTCCGACGAAAAGGTAACAATTAATGAATTGGCTCAGATGGCTATTGACATCTCATACAAGGAAGTTACTATTGATAATATAGATGGTATGGAATTTATTGATAAGTATGGTTTTGAATGTCCAGTGGGCGTGAGAGGTAGGAATTCAGATAATACTCTGTATGGTGATAAAATGAACTGGAAGACTTCTAGTCCATTAATTCTGGGTATGGGTAAAACTTATAAATGGATATTAGAACAAGTTAAATATAATAAAGAAATAGTAATATGAAGCATATAATTTATAGTAAATGTTGTAGATTAGATCTACAACTTATAGGGTTTAGTTCATGATCACCTCGCATATTAAAGGTGGATTAGGCAATATGCTATTCCAAGTCGCAGCTGGTTTCGCACATTCCTTATCGGTCGGAGATACGTTTTGTGTGTCAGACAGTAACATGAGCCTAATGAAACACACCGACTTTAGAGGTTACGAAGGTAATATATTTAGAAATATTATCAAGGGTTTTCCTGTTGATGTTACGGGATATGACGAAGGTGATTTTACATACAGTAGTATTCCAAAATATAAAAATTTGATACTATCCGGTTACTTCCAGAGCGAAAAGTATTTTATAGAACATGAAAAAGAAATAAGATCTTTTTTTTCAATACCTAAAGAAACTTCAAAGTACCTCGTTGACAAATACGGTGACGTGAGTACGTATACTAGTTTACATGTCAGGAGAGGTGATTATGTAAATCAGCCATCACATCATCCAATATGTTCAATGGATTATTATACGCAGGCTATAGAAACAATTGGAGCTAAAGACGTATTGATATTTTCTGACGATATTGATTGGTGTAGGACTAAATTTAAAGGACCTGGTTATATTTTCGTAAGTGGAAATCTAGACTATCAAGATTTATATCTGATGTCTATGTGTAAAAACAATATAATAGCTAATAGTTCATTTAGTTGGTGGGGAGCCTGGTTATGTGATAGCGGCATTGTAGTTGCACCATCAGTATGGTTTGGCAATTCTATTCCACACGATACAAAAGATTTATATCCATCATCATGGACGGTTATATAATCAAGTCTTTATGAAACATTTTAGAATTGACGTATATAATAGTATAACAAAATAACAAACATATGAAATCAGTTCAAGTAATTTTAGCAGGTATTGGAGCAGCCACAATCTTTATGGTTGCACTATTAGCAATAACTTCAGCAACATCACCAACACCTTATAGTAATCTAACAAAGGTTACAAATAGAGATGGAATCATGGTGTATCACTATGGAGACCACGTGATCGTAAAGACTAATAATTCAATAAGCATATCAAAATAAACAGATCATGAGTAATACAGCAGACAAAGCAACATTAGAATTTGAAGTTCTACGAAGTACAGTAGATGATGCAATCATTATGCCTTTTGAAAAAGAGATACTTGCATTAGTAAATAAGTTCGGTGAAAGTGGACAGAGCGGAGGTTCAGCTCCATATACAGCAGGAGCAATATCATCTGCAGTCAAGAAATTATGTATGCAAGAACCTATATGTGATATTACAGGCATTGATTCTGAATGGAGCAATATTAGCGAATTCTGTGATGGTAGAGAATCATACCAAAACAAGAGATTGTCGTCAGTATTCAAAGAAGGTAAAGATGGAGTTCCATACTATTTAAATGCAATTGTATTTAAAGGTCAGAATGATAGTACTTTCACGAGTAATTCAGTTGAATTAAAAGATGGAAGTAAACTTGGAAGTAGACAGTTCATTAAATTACCATTCAAACCTAAGACGTTCTATGTAGATGTTATTGAAACAGAATGGCACAAGAATAAAGAGACTGGCGAATTAACTGTAAAATCTGGCGGAGGCTGGTGGTCATCAGTTATTAAAGACGAAAGTCAATTAGAAGAAGTATTTAATTACTATCAAAAGTAAAATATATAATAGTTAGTTCTTTTATTTAATGGGGGTGACTTGGACTTGATTCTTCAAGTGAAGTTATAAGATTCAGTACAGGTGATGACTTACCATCAACGAAGTTAAGTGGAAACACCGAGCTTGCAATGGCTGCCTAGTTTAAGACTGGATGCTTTGCACATCATATAAGCAAATATACTTATACCTTATTTAGATGTTAAACTGAAGTACGCGGTGATACGTATCTTAATAGAGAAGCATATTGAACCTAACAATAAGCAATCTATTTATTTTCTGGAAATGTTAGAAAACGTTTATCCTATACTGTAATAAATCTGTAATGGATATGAAGAACACCGCGGTTCGAACCCGCGCACCTCCACTGTTCCTTTACCTTAGGTCTGGGACTTACAAAGGTTTTGGTCGTTGAACCCGCAAATCAACGACCATTTTTAATCTAATTAATAATTATACATGAAAGTAAACATTAACGAATTAAATGGTGTAATCGTAAAGGACAATGATACTTATATCCTCGAAGATAACAATACACTTGAACATTTGACATTGTCTAAAACAGTGTTAAAACCAGCACAATTTACGAGAGGACATTCTCATGAAGTCCAAGAAGAAGTTTATTTCTTTACAAAAGGAAAAGGAACTATGGTGGTCGACAAAGAAGAATGGACTGTTGTTCCCGGTGACATAGTTATTATACCAAAGAATAAATTCCACAGGGTACTCAATCAGAGTGACGAAGAAGTTTGTGAATTTGTATGTGTATTTGAAAAGTACGACAGAAGTACTGATACCGCAAAATATTAAATTTAAAAACCAAGATTAATTTCTTGGTTTTTTTATGTCCGAATTACAGTAAACAATTCCATATAACCGTATATAATACTATGAGCAAACAAATAACACTTAAAGGCTCCTTCAGTGGAGAGGAAGACAAGATAGAAATTGGAGTAGACGAAGCAGGACGTGGAGCATTATGTGGACCAGTCACGGTTTCAGCATGTATCATGCCATTTGGATTCCAACACCCATTAGTAAAAGATTCTAAACTATTAAACGAGAAACAGAGAGTAGAAGCAAGGCAGATAGTCCTCGACAATGCATTAGGTTACTCCGTGGTTCATATCTCTCCAGAAGAGATTGATAATACTAATATACTTAGAGCAACGTTACGGGGTATGAATGAAGCTCTCAGAGAGACCTACGTCGATACTCAATTTGATTTGATATTAGTAGATGGAGATCAGTTTCATGGATTCAATGAAGATGGAAACTCGATACCATTTGTAACTATAGTCGGTGGAGATAATAAATTCACATCAATCGCTGCGGCTTCTATTTTAGCAAAGACGGAACGAGATATGCTAATGAAGAAATTAGATACTGAAATTCCAGGTTATCTTTGGAATTCAAATAAAGGATATGGAACATCACAACATATATCAGCAATTAAAGAGATTGGACCAAGTCCTCATCACAGACATACGTTCATCTCACATTTCTTAACATCAACTGAAGAATTGTTTTAATGCATATGAATATAATCATCGCCGCTTCGTTATTTCTATTAGCACAGTCGATGATATTCTTTCAAGCTAATGGTCAATTCTTCAATGAATGGTTCGCTAGAAATCCTATGATATTATCTATAGCCGGAGGTTCTGTAATATCATACATATTTATAATGGCAACCAAATATTCATACTTACATTTTGGAACAGTGTGGCCAGGCAGATTTATGGGATTTGCATTAGGAATTACTTCTTATGCGATATTAACATGGATCTTCATGGGAGAAGGTATAAACACAAAAACAGCAATATCACTTACACTTGCTATATCAATAATACTAATACAACTATTTTGGAAATAATGGAAGATAAAATAACATTCACACAGGCAGAGATAATGGTTTACGGAGAAGTGAACTATTTAAGAGGTAGATTAGATGAACTACATAAAGCGATTCAAACTATAACTAATCTCAATAGACGAAGAAGAGTCGATGCTCGTATTGAAAAATACATGGACAAATTATATGCTATCGACAAAGTTTCATACCTTCAATATAATTGTGAGATTGGTTCAAGACACAGAATCAAAATGAAGAACATAAATAAAATAAATGAGCCTGAAGTTGTTAGTGGAACATACCAGTGTGTAGGACCCGGCGGAACATACGGAACTTTACATAAAAGTGAAAAATAAACACACAGGATTTTTTACTGTCAGATTTATTTGTTATATTTAACTATAGTTAAAGCAAAAGAAAAATGAATAGACATATAGTAAACTTTTTTGAAAATAAACAGTAAAAAGTTTTTTAGTCTCAGATTTATTTGTTATATTTAACTATAATTAAAAACAACTAATACATATACGCCATGTCAAACAACAAGAAACAATTTACCATCCACATTAACGGAACATCGTTCAAGTTAAAAGGAATTGATACTAATGAAACTATCTTAATCGAACCGGGTCATAATAAATATGAATGGGTAGATAAGAATCAAGGTAGAGTAGTTAACATCTCTCCTTCACGATGGAGTTCTGCTAAAGATTATCACGGAGCGTATGATCAAATTGTTAAGGCGACAGTTAAAACCGATGTGAAAGTTTCTTTAACTAAACTTGATGATTTAAACATCGATGCTTCTTTATTCGAACCAATGAAAACTGATACCATTTTTGATAATTTTGCATCAACTGATGGAGGTTTTATGCCTGGAACAAATGTAATGTTCACTGGAAGTCCTGGTATTGGTAAAACTACTGTAGGAATTGAATTACTTTCTAAACTACAAGATAATGGCAAAAGAGTTTTATTTATCTCAGCTGAAATGAGTCAAATTGATATGGCGAGATATTTGAAGAGATTTCCACAATGGGGTCAAATTCCAATATTATTTTTAGCAGATTATGTTGATGCATGTCCAAAGACTGTTATAGAATCTGTATTGAATGAAGGATGGGATTTAATTCTTACTGATTCATACACGGAAGTAAACGATACAGTAAAGGAAGAATGTGGTTTAACAAGAGGTAAAACTGAAAAATGGTTCTTAGACTTAATGATTTCTCATAACAAAGCTGAGAACAAATTAAAAAAGTACACGACATTTGTAACTATATTACAATTAAATAAAGGTGGACAGTTTGTTGGAAGTAACAAATTAAGACACATGACATCTGCAATGTTAAATTTAAGATGGGACGGAGAAGAGAATACAGGTAGAAGATATATGGAGTTCGATAAAAACAGAGTAGGAATTGTTGGAAAGAAATTGTTTTTCACATTAGATGCTGGCGTATCATTTGATGAAACGCGATTTAATAGAGATATGACAACAGACCTATTAGTTGAAGACGAACGACTACAATTGGAATCCGAAGGTGTAACGTTTGACGACATCTTCGGACTTTCAATTGATACTGAAACAACTGAGACCGAAACACTAGAAACTCAAGATATATAGATAGATGAAAGAAGATAGTTTAATAGAGAAATTTACAGGTTTATTTAAAGGTGTACTATTCAGTGTAGCTCATAAACAATGTATCACCGTGGTGAAACAACCATCAAACACTTCTATAGATTCTTCGGAAAAGGATCTTAAGAAAATGCTACTCAAGGCTAAGAAAGATTTGAGTAAGGCAAAGAAGAGTCACAAACACAACAAGATGTCATCAGACGAATTATTTGAATGGCAATATAGAGTTTCTGAATTGCAACAAGAGATCGAAAGGTTAGACGAAAGCACAGAGGAATCAGATATATAAACAAATAAAACAAACACAATGAAATTAACAGAAAGCAAATTAAGAGCAATCATTCAAGAAGAAATTAAATCTTTAAATGAAGCAAAGAATCCAGAAATTAAAACATTTTTAGATGTTGTAGAATATATGGATGGATTAGATTACGACATGAATGTCAAGTCAACTAAGAATGGATTCACATATGAAGATCTTGACGAAGAAACTATCACAGTTATCGTAAAGGGTAAAAAAGCTTCTATTAAAGATGGAGAACAAAATATGAATCTTGATGCGTTTGTAGAATTAGTAGCTGGTGGATGGGCTCATTTAGAGGCATAAACAAAATAAAATAAAACAATATAATGAAGTTAACAAACGAAAGATTAAGAGAAATCATCCAAGAGGAGATTACATCTATTAGAGAATCTGTAGAAACTTTTTTAACAGAAGCTACACGTTCTACTATTGCAATAGAAGATAAATCTGGAAAAGTTCATGGTACTTATGTACATAGTGATGGTTATTTGAAAGGTGTTGGAGCAGTATTGAAGAACAGTTTTCTAAAAGCTGACAAGGTTGAAAAGTTATTGGATTTAGGTAAGTTCGGAATTTCGTATTTAGAGGATTCAATTGAAGGTGGTGACGGTCATACTTTTGGTAAGCCGAATAAAGGTGAAACTGTATTTTATGGTAGAGATCGCCGTGAAAAGAACGACATGACTAGTGATTTTAAAGACAGAGATACTTTTTTAAGTAATCATACTGAATCATTCGCTTATATGTTTTCTATTAAAGATAAAAAATGGTATTACAACAATCCTAAGGTTGATAATGCATGGAACGAACTATAGAACTATAAGACATGGAAAACGTACAAGATTTTTTAGATTTTCACGCTGAAAATAATAATGGTATGACTCGTGAAGAGTTTACTGCATATTATTTAAGCGAGAAAAAGGAGCAGAAACTTACAAGTATGGCGCTAATCTATAATGAAGATGGTGGTAAATTGTATAAAGCTGTTTTCAAATATAACGACGGTTCTGAACAAAAGTTAAGATCTGAAGATATTGATTTTATTGAAGAAATAATCAATAAAGTATTCGGACTTAAAGTAAGTGCCGCTAACATCAGAGATATTGATAAACATGAATCTGAATTGTTGAAAGTATCAAAGAAACTTAAAATAGATTTCGAAGTAGCTGAATACGATTTGTAGTAAATAATATTTTAATAATAATTAAAGGTCTTTTTGATTTAGATATATAGTCTATACAAAAAGACCTTTTTTCACGAAATGACAAATGACGACAAAAATCCTAAAGAACTAATTGAAGAGTTGATGACTCTTTTTTCGTCGTTTAAAACGAAAATAGAGGACCCCAATTTCATCCAGATAGAGATAACACTAAAACAAGTAGTGTCAAACCAGGATGAA
>Ga0308012_10002132_pt1 | contig 10095 bp, 6 predicted proteins | sample Neamet179_FD_203133 | JGI IMG/M metagenome (GOLD analysis project Ga0308012, IMG submission 203133) | Marine microbial communities from water near the shore, Antarctic Ocean - #179 | ecosystem: Environmental > Aquatic > Marine > Unclassified | place: Southern Ocean | collected 2014-07-25 | reverse complement strand
AGGATCGGCTAGAATTGCTAAATGAGCAGAAAATAGAAGCTGCCACCGAGGAAAAAGAAAGAGTTCATGCACTAAAGAAATCAGGATCTTGGAAAAAACGTCGTAACTCCGTTAGTGAAGAAGAATAATAATAATTATCCAATGCGGGTATAATAAATATTCAATATGTCTTATTAAGTGCGCCTCCTGCCATCAAACGGGAATCATTATGGACAGTGACGACAATTCACCTTCTGAGCAACAAGAGCCCTTTTGGGGTTCAGCACAAGCCCAAGAAGGTACAACTCCAACACAGCCTGAGCCACAAATGGTATCTCCAACACAGTCAGAACCACAATCAATTTCTCCGCCACAAGCGCAAATAATTGGTAATATCGCACAGCAGCCAGAACCACAATCAATTTCTCCGCCACAAGCGCAAATAATTGGTAATATCGCACAGCAGCCAGAAAGCCACTTTTCTGCAACAATCAATAATCCCGCTCAATTTAATTCCGCTTCTTCAATCACCGGCGGCTATAGCATGGTTGAGAAAAAGAAGGGCACTAATTGGGTTCAATTCGCACTTGGTTTTTTTGTTCCAATCGCTGTCATGATAATTTTTTCAGTTGTGCTCAGTGATTCAGATGGTACCTATGGTGAGAGATGGAGTGAAACTCATAAATCTGAAAATGTTTTCATAATTTCTGAAAATGGGACATTCACTCACACATTCGACGATGCCACAACGGATTACGGCAGATATGCGGTCGACTGGTGTATGTCGGTTGATTCCGGAGAATACGAGTACAGATGCGAATGGAATCAAAACCGAGATGAAGGATATGAAATAAGCGAAACACCACTTGGTGATTGGGATAATAATCGAATGGTCGGAAACTATTATCCGCAGAATAACACAATTTGGCTAACTACAGACTCGCATAATTATAGTCTAATAGAATTCAATTTTGATTTTGTAGACGAGAAACTTGAGCAGGAATTAGAATCTGAATATTCTGAAGACTCATCTTTAGGAGATTCACTAATGTGCTTCATGCCGGTGCTGGCAATCGTTGTAATGGTAGTTTCTTTCGCTAGAGGAAACAAATCACTGGGCTGGGGAATATTTACTTCAACAATTGGAATCCCATTTGCGATGTTTGCTTTCTTCTTCGCCCTATTGATGCTATACGGATTTTAATCCGAAGCACTCAAATGATAGAGGCTGAAACAATTTTTCCTGCCATCTCTCTCTTTTCTAGAGCTTTTATTGCAAGACCAATTTTACTGGTGTGGATACTGATAAATGTTTTTTGCTCCTCGAAGGAAACATCACCGATTTCCAATTCCTTACAATTTAAAGCCTTAATAAACCAATTTGAAACTGTTCTTGAAGAACCAGCAGTTTTCTGAGGAATATCCAAAGCTAAAGTTACGAATCCGAAAACATTGGCAGTCTCTCCGTAATCATCTTGCTTTTTGACTGGGTCTCTATCCATGCCCTCTGGAAGGTCTGGTGCTTCAGTCTCGATAATATTTAATCCGTATGTGGCAATAATCTTATTCAATTGCGCTGAATCATCTCTTGATACAAGGCTCCATGCCTCTCCCTTTCGCCCGATTCTTCCGGTTCTACCAACTCTATGGATAAAGGAATCAACATCATTAGGAATATCGTAATTGATAACCATTGTAATACCATCAACATCTATTCCACGTGATGCAACATCTGTAGCGATGATCGTTTTGAATTGTCCATCCTTGAATTTATCTAAAACCTTCTCTCTTTGGTTTTGATTCAAGTCGCCGTGTAATCCTGCGACATCAAATCCATGCTTGGAAAGTCTTTGAACAGCCAAATCGACCATTCTTTTTGTGTTGCAGAAGATGATTGCTTGTCCTTCTCCGTTTTTGGTTAGAAGGCGTCCTGCAACCCATAATTTATTGGCACGACCAATACTTACCATGTACATGTCAATTGGAGGAATATCCAATTCCTCAACATTGGTCAATACGAATTCTGGTTCATTCATGAATTCATTTGCTTCATCAATAATCTCTTGCGGGAATGTTGCTGAAAAGAGTAAGGTCTGTTGGCGGGAAGTCATCTTTTCAACTACCCACATGATGTCTGGGAAGAATCCCATATCCAGCATACGATCTGCCTCATCGAGACAAAACAAAGTTGGGCTTGTCAAATCAATATGGCCTCGTTCGGACATATCCATTACTCGACCTGGTGTTCCAACGATAATGTCGACACCCTCTTGCAAGGCTCTAGCCTGCTTTTCTAAGTCGGTTCCACCATAGACTGTAAGAATTGTAAGTCCTGAATCTCCTTGTACTACTTTCATCTCCTCGGCGACTTGGTTTGCCAATTCTCTTGTAGGAGTTAATATCAAAGCTTGAAGTTTACCACTTGCTGTACACTTGCTAATAATAGGAATTCCAAAAGCTCCAGTTTTACCTGAACCTGTTCTTGCTTGACCGATAACATCTCTGCCACTAAGAGCCAAAGGGATAGTATCTTTTTGAACAGGAGTTGAAAATTCCCAACCGAGTTCCTCTATTCCATTTAGAATGCCTTGAGGTAAGTCCCAATCAGTGAAGCGGGTTGTTGTAAACATAGTATTGACTCTCCGTTTCTATCGGGTTGGACCCTCGAAAGAGAGCCTTGACACTAAATCAGTAGTTGTCCGCTTCTGCGATTTCTCTTTGTAAATCGCCCATCCAATATTTCAAAGCATTTTCTTTGTTCATTGGGCGGCGTGTTTGACGAACATGCTCAAGAATGTATTGTCTAAATTTCAAAGACTTGTTTCGGTTGACACCCTTAGGAGTCATACCATCCCATAGCCTGTCAAATTGCTCTTCTTTGTCGTTGAACGGAGAATCACTCATGATAACACACCTCTTTAGTATTCGGCCCACCGACCACCCCCTCTTAATGATGCCGTATTTTTAAAGGAGGAAAGGAAACACTGTGAGCCAAAAAATGCTTGATATTTACCTAGAAATCTGCATCATCGCCCGAATCTAAATCAGGGCCAAAATCATCCTCATAGCCATAGACTTCATCTTGTGAATATGAACGATATGCATTTTTCCTTTCGGCTTCCTTTTTCTTGATCTGCTCATTCATTGCGATCATTTTCTGAACTCTTTCAGTGTCCGTCAAAAGATGATCAGGCTTCTCACTAATATCCTCCAATACACTTTTTCTATCCGAAGGGAGCGGTTCTAATCCAAACTTTTTGCCCTGAGATTCAGCAATTTCACGGTCTAATTGAGGCACTGGTATTGCAGCTGCAAGGAAGAGATTCTTTTGAGCCTCAGTACCTTCTATTTCTGCATCGAATACCATTTCTTTCAGACTCTTAATCAGTCCACTATCAGTCTCGGTGCGAAGCAATTCTTCAGCCGTCACCCGCAAGACATCTTCACTTAGCAGGCGCGGTAGCAAATTGATACATGCCGTGCGAACTTGCAAGTCCTTACTTCTAGTTCCAGAAAGTACAATGTCTTGCGCTCTACCATTATCCTTATCCAGTTTTTGAATCGCTTTGATAGCAGAAATACGGACTTCTGCATCGATATCGACCATTGCCCGTTCGGCGAATAATGTCGCAACACGAGGCTCCCTATTGGCCAAAGTTGGCAATGTTTTTGCAGCGATTCTACGAACTTCATCACTTTCATCATTTAGTGCCCAGGAAACTAAATCCCATGCTGATGAACCACCTTTACGCAATACCTTTTTTAGTAATTTAGCCGCTTTTATTCTGTATTCTTTATCGGTTTCAAGCAGCAGACGATCTATGTGTAAACAAACAACTTCTGGCCAAGTATCCGCTAGGCCTTTCAGTGCATCCCAAGCATTATCTTGACGGAACTTTATAGGAGAACGCAATTCATTTACTAGTATTGATTCAATACCAGAAGGAAATACTGGGGCTGAGATTGCAAGCGCTTTACTCGCAGCCTTACTAACATCAATATCCTCATCATCAAGAAGAACGCTCAACCAGTCAAACATCTCGTCAGATTTCTGGATTGCAACTTCAGGTAATGCCTCTAAGGCAGCAACTCGAATCGCAGGGTCGTCGTTTTCAAATGCGGATAGTAGTACTTTATGGGCTTCAGTTGATGCAAATCCTTTCAGCCTTTGTAATGCTCTAACCCCATCAACCTGCGTTAACTGATAATCCTTCTCAGTCCAAACTGATTTTGCTGATACAATTTCTCCTTTAGCCAATGGGATAATATCTTGCTTGCGCAAACCTTGCCACGGACCTCTTTCGGTCTTAGCAGTGGCCTTAGCCTTGGCTTTTTTCTCGGTACCCACATTGATGGGCAATCCAGTTCTTGGGTCTCTTGCAATGTAATCACGTGACAATTCCAACACCCCTATGACGCCCGCATATACACCATAGGGATGAACCTATGGCAGTATTGCTCTAGTCAATTTAGACATGATAAGAGAGATTCAACCATACTTTAAGTCTAATATGGCAGTTTCACGATTATTACTGTACATCTCTCAACAAATTAATTGAAGCAGTTGTTACTCCCCCGTAGCATGGATAGTCGTTTGGTCAGGCAAAATGGTCTAGTTTTAATTCTGTTAATGACCCTATTAACGTCATCATGGTCTGCAATGATTACATCAAATGATGGCCAATTTACTATTGATGAATCGGTGAAATTTATTTCCCATTCAAATAATGATTTCAATTCCAGTAATGGCTTTCTCCATGAAAATACTTCAGTCATTAATACCACTGGGGAAGTAAAATTGACCCGCCCAACGATTCAATGGGGACCTACAAATGCTAATGGGCTAATGTTCCTCCGTACTGGTGCGTGCACCCAATACCTTGAACAAACTAACGAGATTTGGTTAATGGGTGGGCGTATTGACCCGAACCCTATGGCAAATAATGACGAAGGACCAACTTCATCGGTAGAAATATTTGATGTTTCAGCGGGCACATGGGGATTTTCTAATTCAATGTTAAATAAAACGCAACAATATGCCGGTTGCGCTCAAATAAATGGCAAAATCTATCTGGCGGGGGATTATCATCCAACTGCAAGCCCCGAAATAAGATCTCAAGGACTGTTACAAAGTTTTGACTTGAATACTAGCAATTGGACAATGAAGACTCCAATGCCGTCAGGTAAAGAAGTTGGATTAGCCGGAGTCGATGCACTCGACGGATATCTCTATGTCGCTGGCGGAGTCAATAGACAGAATCGTATTGACCTCACAGATAATTTATTGCGTTACGACCCTGTAATTGACAATTGGACCCAACTATCGAGCATGAATTACAAAAGACACTCATTTACCTTGACCGCCTTCCATGGAAAATTATACGCAATCGGAGGAGTTTCGCAAGAAATTGACCCAGTGACTAGTCTTTTAACAATCGTGGATTCCAATCGTACCGAAGTTTACGACCCTGCGACTGATACTTGGACTAATTTGAGTGACCTGCCGATTTCACTGGCTGCACATGCTGCAACAGTATTCAATGATGAAATTGTACTATTTGGTGGCTATGAAGACCAAACTTGGAGTGGATTGGCCAGCAAAAAGATGTATGGTTATCACCCATTAGACCAAACTTGGAGATTACTGCACACTTCTCCCATAGGAAGATATGATTCTAGTATCGCTTCTGGAGGCGGTATAATCATGTATGCTACCGGTGATACATCCAGTAGAAGATTCACAACATGGAATGCAAATTATCTTGCAGAAACTGAATATTTTGAAAATCCAAATGAGCATGAGGGATGGATTACTTCCCTGCCCGTTGATTTGAGGTATTCCCCACAGGGTACTGCCACTCCTATGTGGATGACATTGGATGGTAATACTCCATATGGTACTGACTTACAACTGCAGTATAAGTCTGGCTCTGATGCAGTTTCAGCGGGCCTGAATGCATGGCAACCTGTAGGAACAAATGCAAGTATTCCTCAATTTGTTGGAATCGGAAACCACTCACTTAGCAGCCTTAGTGAAGATACTTCTTTTATGCAATACAGGATAAAATATACAACTACTGCTATGCAAAATTGGTCTACTCCTGAGTTGGATAATGTAGAACTGATTAGTGAAAATGCTGCAATAACGTCAGCAATACCGAGTACGATGCATCCGAATGCGGCTCCTGTTTCCATTACAACACATCATCATGCATATTCTAATTCGGCACAATACCAATTATCAATCGTTTCAGCGAACTCTCAAGGATTCAAGGAAACAGCATCCCAATGGACCACTTTAACTTGGTCAGAAGATAGTAACACTTTCACAGTGAGTGACCCTGATTCGATGTTAATACCTTCTCAAACATCTGCCCAAGATGGCTTGAAGAACCAAGATGGCCGATTAATAGATTGGCAATTTTCTTTATCTGAAGGGCTTGCTACTGACTATATTCTAATGCAGGTTAAAACTGTAGGATTAAGGAATACAACATATACACATGCAACTCCGATTATCATTGACAAAGAAGTTGATGTAAGAATAAAGTCCATTTCAGCAAATTTTACTAGTCAAGGCAACTACACGCTTCAAGAAAATGAAATCGTCCCAGAATTAACCAAACTAAATCTAATTGTTGATAATTATTTCACTACATCTGGAAGCCAATTATTATCTGGGACAATACAGGCTCGCATCCATTTGGATATTATCGAATTCAATCAAACTGAAGAGGGCAATGACATATGGGCTAATGCTACAACTGGATGGTTTTCCCTCAATATTGGTCAAGAAACAAATATTGAATATACTCTTCCAGAAAATGTATCTGGTGAATCAAGCATTTGGATCGAAGCTACAACGATGGATAATTTGATATTGAACGTTGATGAAACCCCGCACATTTTTATTCTAAATATTGAAGTTCCAGTAATGCTATCCACCACAATTACTGATGGAGGATACATCAATAAAGACGCCAATAAATTGTACGGAATACAAATCTACAATGTTGGTGGATTCACCAATAATACAACTCAAATGTCAGTTTGGGTCGAAGATAGAGATGATGGGTATAATGGCAATCCCTTGGACGGAATTGCCCAGATTGGTGAATATCAACAGCAAAATTTCTCTATTGTAAATTCAGCCAATATTTGGTACCTAAATATGACCGTCAATGATACGGGTAATGCTGATCATCAAATTGTTCGCACCATGCTTACTGGAGTCGATGTTTCCAACCACTCATTGCCAATGATTTCCGCAGAGGATGGAACCTCCTGGTGGATTAGTCGTGACCCTCAAAAGGCGATTATCACTGATATTACCCCACTTGGTGAAATAATTCCGAACATTGGACAAAGGCTTGAACCTACTCGACAAATAGGCTGGAGTATTACTGCGAGCGACTCAAATGAAATGGAGGACCTTGGTGAATTCAGAATTGAATTGGGTGGAGACTCAAATCTTGGTATCAAATATTTACCGCATCAAGGAATTTGTAGTTCTCTTGATGCTAGGCTATTAGTCGATTCTTCAAACTGTATCGTGACTATGTCCAATGGTGAAATGACTGTAGAAATGTGGGCAACTGTTGATTGGACACTGACGAGTGCTGGATTGATCTCTGGTGAAGTAGATGTCATCGTTCGCGATTATGATGGTGCAACTCGTCAATCACAAGCAAATCAATGGTCTCTTGAGCGAGCATTAGATGTTCAATTTCAAAGTTTAATGGATATAACCGGACACGTAAATGGCACCCTTGGCGATAATCCCAAGGTCATGGCTGGAGACCGGATTGAAATTGAAGCATCTGTTAAGCATCTAATCTCAGATAAAAACTATAATGGACAATTGGGAGTGATTTGGTCTGGGAAAATTCAAAATGAAAACTGGCAGGGTGGATTGACCGCTGATGTCGTTGATGGACAATTATCATTATCGTTCCCAACTCCAATTGAAAGCGGACTAATCCATGATGCTAAAATTAGTATTTGGGACCCACTGGACAGCGAGAAATTGCTAGAAATAGCCTTACCGGATATCGTCGTTGATGCTGACGCACCGATGATTTTACAGTCACAATTGACCAGTGGAATCTCAAGGTATCACCTTAACAATGTGGAAATAGGCGTTAATATAGATGAACCTCAATCTTGGAGTTCTAACTTATCCCTTACTTGTCAAGTGAAGTCAACTGAACAAGATTGGCAACCGGTCACTCTTTCCAGAGAATCAAGTACTATCTTTGACGGGAAAACAATGTTCGCATTCAATTTCGACTTTAGCACATTAGGTGACCCTTCATTATTATCAAATCAAGCACGAATTGCTTGCTGGGCCGATGGTTATGATGATGCTGGATGGCAACTTGATTCAGAAAACGGAAATAGTGAATTATCACCGTGGCTTGAAAGCACTTTGAATAACATAGGGCCGGACTTAGAATTAGGTGAAATCAAAATCACTGGCGACACATCACCAGGTTCTAAATTATCATTAAAAGTACAATTAATTAATGGTGGAGAGAATATACAGCAACCTTTCAATCTGAGTGTATTCATAGTTCAAGGTGATGAGAAAACTATTGCAGGTCGCCAATTATTATACGAATTAGGAGAGAATACTGCAGTTACAATGAATTCTAGAATCACCGTACCAGATGGAGAATGGACATTGCTTATTTCAGTTGATGATGAACAATTAATCTGGGAGTTGGATGAAGAAAATAATATCTGGTCTAAGGATTACGATGGTACTGCTCAAGGCTTTTCAACCGCAACAATACTACTTTCCAGCAGTACAATAATTGCACTCATTGGAGGTGTATTGTATCTCAAGAAGAGGAGTTCAGATATCAAGGAACTGGCTCACCAATCTATGGATGACAACTCAAAGGGTGAGCCACCATCAATCGATAGCAGTACCAAACCTGCAGGCGGGCCTCCGGGCAAGGCTAAGCCATCAAGCGGACCTCCGGGCAAGGCTAAACCATCTGGCGGACCTCCGAAGCCAAAGCCGAAGAACGGTCCTCCCAGCGCCTCTACTTCAGCAATGAGTGATACAGCAGGTGCGGACTCTAGTACGGATCAAAACACACAACCTGATCAGCCTGAAGTTGATTTACAAGCTACGGCTGCTGCACATTTTGGTGCCTTGGATTCACTTATTCCGCAAATAACTGAAACTGCTGAAGTAAGTCCTGACCAGATAGAGCAACCGATTTCAACCGTTGTTGTTGATTGGAACGAGTTACCAGGCGGTGGCGATTACGAATATACTTCTGACGCAACTTACTACTCTGGAGAAAAGTGCGGTAAGTGGTTATTGAACGAGGATAAATCTTTTACTCGTATTGAATGATTGAATTTTCCATCCCTCAACTTTTTGAATGTCGGCTTGCCATGTAGTTTTTATGGGGAACGAGGATGTTGCGGATATCCGTACAGTTCTTGCTATTTGCTTTCGTGATGGAAAGCCACTAGACGCCATAGATGTTGAACGCATCCTGTCATTTGACATGGAATGGCTATCACCTGATGATGCTGAAATTGCAGTTCAATCTTTGATATCTGCCGGATGGCTATGCGGTGAAGAAAATGCCCTTACTCCGAGCATCAATATTAGCGGAATCACCGCTCCATTGGGATGGTTTCCCCGCCCTAGTCGTTTGACAAATCCGGTTTCAGTAAAATTAAATGAGCAAACAAATCAAACGATGGTTCCAGAATTAGTTGATGAAGTGAATACAACTAAGGCAACTCCGATTAAGACAACCCCTACTAAGAAAATGGAAATTGCCAGCCCTCAACAAGAACATTCTGATCCAAGGGTAAAATTGACCAAACGCCTAACTAAATTTATTGCAAAGACTTCTAAAATTGAAATTGAAGAAGTTGAACGCAGAGCCAATAGAAAACAGAAGGCTCTCGCAGTTGCTACTAACTGGATGTGCCTAGCCCTTGTAGCAAGAGAACAAGGCATCCAAATGCAAGAGATAGTGGATGCTCTGGCTATTAGATAAGCGATTAAGATATCTTTTCAACTTCTTTTCCACGTTCGACCAGTTCAACAAGAACTGGCAATAGAATCAGAGCAAGAATAAGCGA
>Ga0308012_10002129_pt1 | contig 10104 bp, 8 predicted proteins | sample Neamet179_FD_203133 | JGI IMG/M metagenome (GOLD analysis project Ga0308012, IMG submission 203133) | Marine microbial communities from water near the shore, Antarctic Ocean - #179 | ecosystem: Environmental > Aquatic > Marine > Unclassified | place: Southern Ocean | collected 2014-07-25 | reverse complement strand
GGGCTTGAGCAATATCACTTCGTCGTTACTGTGATTTATAAGGAAATAACCCTTCTTTCATCACAGTGCCTTGAATTGAAATCGCTCAAGCACTCTGAAACCTGCATCTTGAATGGTAATGGGTATAATACCTAATCGTGCACTTATTTACGCCAATGCTTTGCCCACAAGTACCGCTAAGTGAGCGGGTAGCGTTAAACTCAGTGCTATTTCATGCCCACGTTCTGACATTTTCCCCCACGTTAATTGCACAATACGAACAATCTTGGCTTCATTATCTTGCTCTGTATATTTTGCGGCAAACTCATCAAAGTAATGCATAAGAAAAACTAAACAGGCAACATCTTCTAATGTTTGCGTATCAGGATTTGATTTTAGGTTTTCTTTTCTTAAAATCGACGCACACCTTTCAGACTCTTCAGAGCTATAACCTTGCTCAACCATAATGCTAGCGGTTAACTCTGCATGAAATTTACCTTGTGCAATGCGCCATTGGTAATATCCTGCTTTTCCGTCTGCAAATTCAGAGCGAAGTAATTGCCAACGTTTAATGTGTTGTGCACGAACGGCAACTTGAAGTAGTTCGTTAGCGTCAGGCCAAAAGTTATTTAAACAATCAGTCATTTGTTGTCCGTAAACTAACTCTTTTGCTTGGCTACTACCGTTAAATACTATTACATTAGGATCTTGGCGATTAATATCGTCAATAGCAGATAATGTGTTGTTTAATTTTTCTGAAGTCATTGTAATCAACCATAATAAAAGTTCAGGTAAGTTACATTATTATACTTAACCTGTAATAAAAAAGAATCAAAGTAGTAAAAGTTCATGCAGATAAGAATAAATAGACAATTTTAATGCTGTGATCGCTTGTTGTTATTGTTGTTCGTTTCGCTTTTACGTATAATGCTTTCCCGTCCTGCTTGGTTAACAAAGCTCCTATTTAAACACTGAATATTTCATCGAAATACTGTATTTAATCTACTATTAGATACAAGTAACTGAAGTGAATTGTAGTTTTTTAAATAAAAGCATAAGTATTAACAACTTAAGCACAAAATTCTGTTTTTTCTGACATCGGTGTAAACATGACAACTAGATATATTTTTGTAACTGGCGGTGTAGTATCGTCTCTTGGTAAAGGTATTGCCGCAGCATCCCTAGCAGCAATTCTTGAAGCGCGTGGCTTAAAAGTGACCATGCTAAAACTTGATCCGTATATTAACGTTGATCCTGGTACCATGAGTCCAATACAGCATGGTGAGGTTTTTGTAACCGAAGACGGCGCAGAAACAGATCTTGATTTAGGTCATTATGAACGTTTTATTCGTACCAAAATGACCAAACGAAACAATTTCACATCGGGTAGAATTTACCAAGATGTATTAGCACGTGAACGTAAAGGTGAGTTTTTAGGTGCTACAATCCAAGTAATCCCTCATATCACGAACGATATTAAACGTCGTGTTATTGAAGGTGCTGAAGGTTACGATATCGCTATGGTAGAAGTAGGCGGTACAGTTGGTGATATGGAATCACAACCTTTCTTAGAAGCTATTCGCCAATTAGCATTAGAAGTCGGCCGTGAACGCGCTATGTTTATGCACCTTACGTTAGTGCCATATTTAGCTGCAGCGGGTGAAATTAAAACTAAGCCAACACAGCATTCAGTAAAAGACTTACGTTCTATCGGTATTTTACCTGATATTTTAGTTTGCCGTTCAGACAGAGCTATCCCTAATGCAGAACGTGCAAAAATAGCATTGTTCACAAACGTTGAAGAAAAAGCGGTTGTGTCAATGCGTGATGTCGACAGTATTTATAAAATCCCAGCGTTATTAAAAGCACAAGGCACTGATGATTTAGTCGTTAAGCGTTTTGGTTTAGATGTACCTGAAGCTGATTTATCTGAATGGGAAGAAGTGCTTTATCATGAAGCTAACCCTAAGGGTGAAATCACTGTTGGTATGGTTGGTAAGTATATTGAATTGCCAGATGCCTATAAGTCAGTAAACGAAGCATTAAAACACGCAGGCTTGAAAAAACAAGTCACGGTGAATATCAAGTACATTGACTCGCAAGATGTTGAAGTTAAAGGTGTTGAAATTTTATCTGAATTAGATGCTATTCTTGTACCTGGTGGTTTTGGTATACGTGGTGTTGAAGGTAAAATTTTAACCGCACAATATGCTCGTGAAAACAAAATACCTTATTTAGGTATCTGTTTAGGTATGCAAGTCGCGTTAATCGAATTTGCCCGTAATGTTGCAGGCTTAACTGGCGCACATAGTACTGAATTCAATAAAGAGACTGAATATCCAGTCGTTGGCTTAATCAACGAATGGCTAGATGAAGAAGGACAAGTTGAATACCGTAGCGAAAAATCAGACTTAGGCGGCACTATGCGTTTAGGTTCACAATTGTGTCACTTAGTAAAAGATACTAAAGTTTGTGACGTTTACGGCAGTGAAACTATTTATGAAAGACATCGCCATCGTTATGAAGTAAATAATAAATTTCGTGAAGAATTAAGTAACGCGGGTTTAATTTTCTCTGGTTTATCAACAGACAAAAGTTTAGTTGAAGTAATCGAATTACCAGATCACCCTTGGTTTATTGCGGGTCAATTCCACCCAGAGTTTAATTCTACTCCGCGTGATGGACATCCGTTATTTGAAAGCTTTGTTGCAACAAGTTTTGAACTGCAAAAAGCTAAGTAAAACCCTTAAATTTAACGTGGCTACCACTGCGTTTTTTGATTTATATTAAAGAAATAACGAAGTTGTTCGTATAGAATATGCCGCAACTTTAATACGTTTAGAAATTCAATTTATTGCTCAACACTTTGCTTGAGCGTCATAAAAATAGTAGGAATAGTAATGTCAAATATTAGTAAGATTATTGGTCGTGAAATCATGGACTCACGTGGTAACCCAACAGTAGAAGCGGAAGTTCACCTTGCTGACGGCTCTATTGGTTTAGCTGCTGCTCCATCTGGCGCATCTACAGGTTCTCGTGAAGCTTTAGAATTACGCGATGGCGACAAAGCTCGTTACTTAGGTAAGGGTGTTCTTAAGGCTGTTGCAGCTATTAATGGTCCTATCGCTGAAGCGCTAGCGGGTAAAGACGCAATCGCACAAGCTGAACTTGACCAAATCATGATCGACTTAGATGGCACTGAAAACAAAGCTAAATTTGGCGCAAACGCTATTTTAGCTGTTTCTCTAGCTGCTGCTAAAGCTGCTGCAATCTCTAAGAAAGTACCTCTTTACGCTCACATTGCTGACTTAAACGGTACTTCTGGTGTTTACTCTATGCCGCTTCCAATGATGAACATCATCAATGGTGGTGAGCATGCAGATAACTCTGTAGACATCCAAGAATTTATGATCCAACCTGTTGGCGCTCCTAACTTCCGTGAAGGTTTACGTATGGGTGCTGAAGTATTCCATAGCCTTGCTAAAGTTCTTAAAGCTGACGGTCACTCAACTGCTGTTGGTGATGAAGGTGGTTTTGCTCCTAACCTTGAGTCTAACGAAGCGGCACTTGCTGCAATCGAAAAAGCTGTTGCAAACGCAGGTTACGAACTAGGTAAAGACATTACTCTAGCGATGGATTGTGCTGCTTCTGAATTCTACGACGCAGACAAAGGTATTTACGACCTTAAAGGCGAAGGCAAAAAATTCACTTCTGAAGAGTTTAACTTCTTCTTACAAGACCTTACTAACAAGTACCCAATCGTTTCTATCGAAGATGGTCTTGACGAGTCTGACTGGGATGGTTTTGCACACCAAACTAAACTAATGGGTGATAAAATCCAATTAGTTGGTGATGATTTATTCGTTACAAACACTAAGATCCTTAAGCGTGGTATCGACAACGGTATTGCTAACTCAATCTTAATCAAGTTTAACCAAATCGGTTCTTTAACTGAAACTTTAGCCGCTATCAAAATGGCTAAAGACGCTGGTTTCACTGTTGTTATCTCTCATCGCTCAGGCGAAACTGAAGATTCAACAATTGCTGATTTAGCGGTTGGTACTGCTGCTGGCCAAATCAAAACTGGTTCATTGAGCCGTTCTGATCGTGTTGCTAAGTACAACCAACTTCTACGTATTGAAGAAGCTCTTGGTTCAAAAGCTCCTTACAATGGCTTGTCAGAAGTTAAAGGCCAGTAATCATTAATACTATTGCTATGTGTGTAGAATAACTGCGTTGCTTGTACTCACCAATTTGTCTGGAACAAATTGGCATAGCTGGAAGCTAACCCGTAGGGTGGAGGACTGGATGTCCGGAATCTTGACTAACGTCAACTCCGTGCAAGCGCCTTGTTCTTCTACCCATTAGCTTCAGTCTTAATCATTACACTGTAAGTTTCTTTTATTGAAGGGGTTACAGACATAAAAACGTGACTTTTAGTCGCGTTTTTTTATGTCTGAAATTTGAGTAACAGGGATTTATAATTATTAAATGAAACGAATTGATTGGTAGAGTAATGAGAACTAATCAAGTATATTGCGGAACTTAAACTGCACACTACCGTATTGCTATAAATAAAGTTACTACAAGTAACAAGATCACAAGTAATATATCTCCCCCCATTATAAATGGAATTAATTATTCATGAAAAAGCTACTCACAGTAATTGCCTCAACAGCACTATTAAGTCTCTCAGTATCTACAAAGGCGGCAGATTCCTCCGAAACTGATGCTATGGTTGAAATGATAATGACTATGATGAAACAACAACCTGGCGAAATAAAAGAGGGTGTTGAGTGCTTAGGTATTACGGAAGAAGAGTTTTTAAAAGGGTATAAAAAAACACTAGAAATCTGTCTTCCACAAGATATGTTGGAGGGTGACTGCACCCAAAAGGAAGCTCCTAAACAACTTGGCGTTTCACAAGAAAAATTCGAAAAATGTGCTGCAGACGATGAAGAGGGAACAGAGAATACACAAGGAAATGATATCGACTATTCAGAATTGTCTGAAGAAGAAGCCGAGGCTTTAATAGCCAAACAACAAGCTGAAGGTCTTGCCGCGATGGAAGCAATGCTTGCTATCTCAAAACAAGCGAGCGCAGGCACTGAAGATAAAATAACCTTACCGGTTTATACTCCTAGTACTCTTGTATCCCATTACACCAGCGGCATGAAAAACAGCAAAGGAAAATCCACATTACCCGTTGCTACTTTCACTACCGCAAACAGTATAGAAGAGGTTGTTGCCTTTTATAAAAAGGCACTTCCTAAGTTTGAGATAAAGAAAGATGGTAGTTACTATTTTTTAATGAAAAATGTTCCTAGTAATTTTGATCAGATGAGTCTAGATATGGAAAACTTACCGTTGTATTTTATTCCTCATATTGAAATTCATACTTTAGTTTCTACTGCTGACATTGCCGCTACCATTGTGATTTCTTATAAGCCTAACTAGGTTTTTAATTGCTTTACTAACTTGCAAAACTAATAAGCACGGTTAATCCACCGTGCTTATTTATATCCATAAATCAAAGACTCACTTCCTCAATCTTGAGGAAACTCTTTAATAATTTCAGTGATTAGCTTGGCGGTATCTTCAGGGTTCTCAAGTGGAAACATATGCCCACCTTTAACCGTTTTTAGTTTTATATGTTTATTCATTTTGATAAAATTTTTAAATATATGATGAGGAAAAACATCAGTACTCTCACCGTAAATAAGAGTCGCAGGCACCGTTAACTTGTTTTTATAACTGGATAAATTGGTTGGAATATTTCTAAATATATTAGCTTCAACTTGAGGAGAAAAAACTAATTCTAATTGTTCATTACGTTCACAAATACCGTATTTAATATAATCATCTAAACATCGTTTATCAAACTCTCGGAATAACTTTCTTCGTGCAAATGTAGCGCCAATATCTGAGCCTAATGGCCAATGGCTTCGTCTATTCTTTGCACGACCCGCAGGGCTAAACTTATCTATCCATTTTGTTTTCTTTACTAACCTAGCCGCAAGTGCACCAGCCCCACTGAGCACTGGCGGGTCGAGCATTATAAGGCCTTTAAATAAATCAGGACGCTGACAGCAAGCAATAAAAGATATTACCGCGCCAAATGAATGACCAACGCAAATCACTTTATTCTTTACCTTTTTATCAATAGTTTCATTATAATCAACTTGTTGGCTTTCTACATGGCTTATCAATTCTTCAACTTGCGCCTGCCAGTTATGATTAATAGGCTTTTTAGGATCGTGCCCATACTTATCCAATGCAACAACTCGTATGTCGTCAGCAAGATAACTAAATAATGTTTGATAACTTCCTGCCGGAAATCCGTTAGCGTGTGCAAAACTGATGAGTTTTATAGACATGAAGTTAATTTAATAATAAAAGGGAATATTAAATTTAAACGCGCGTTTAAATTTTGTCAATGGGTTACTTCTTTTAAAGGTCTTACGATTAAATGTATAAGTAATATTAATATGCAGCATTGACCAAAGAAGTTGCTTGATTAAAGGCTATTGAATAGCTCAAACCTTATGATATATTACGCATTATTAAGTACTCATAACATTAGGTTTTAAAGCATGTTACTCGTTGTTTCACCGGCTAAAAAATTAGATTTTGAATCTCATCTTGCGACAGAAAAATTCAGCTATCCTAGTTTACTTGAACAAAGCCAACTTTTGATTGATGACTGTGTAAAACTCACACCAAGTGATATTGCAAGTTTAATGAAACTGAGCGATAAGCTCGCTGGTTTGAATGCTGCTCGTTTTGGCGAGTGGGCAACACCGTTTACCCAAGATAATGCAAGACAAGCAATATTAAGTTTTAATGGTGATGTTTATACAGGATTAGATGCTCAAACATTTAGTGACGAAGATTTCGATTTTGCCCAGAAGCACTTTAGAATATTGTCCGGTTTATACGGTTTATTAAAACCACTGGATCTAATGCAAGCTTACCGCTTAGAAATGGGCTGTAAATTAGGTAATAGTCGAGGTGATAATTTGTACCAGTTTTGGGGGGAGATCATTACTAATGAGCTTAATAAAGCTCTAACAGACCAAAATGATGATGTGCTCATTAACCTTGCTTCTACCGAGTATTTTAAATCAGTAAAGAAAAAGTCACTTAATGCCACGATTATTACACCGGTATTTAAAGACTGGAAAAATGGTCAGTATAAAATAATCAGTTTTTTTGCTAAAAAAGCACGCGGTCTAATGGCGCGTTATATAATTCAAAATAAGTTAACAAATGTCGAACAAATTAAAGCATTTAACTTATCGGGTTATCAATATGATGAAACGATGTCTAAGGGAGATGATTTTGTTTTCACCCGTAAAGAAGATTAACAATAGGAGTTATGAATTTAATTTAGTAACATCAATAAAATACACAGCTAAAATTATTTAGCATCTCAATTATTTTAACAGGAGGTTACATGTTAACTTTACTCGCAAAGCTATTAAACGCCTTGAATGGTGATAGCTCAATCAGGCAAATAGCCTTAGCAATCGCATTAGGTTTTGTGGTTGGTTTATCACCCATCTTAACTTTGCATAATATAGTTATCATCTTTTTTGTGCTATTTATTCGAGTGCATTTAGGGAGCTTTATTCTCGCAGTTGGTTTCTTCTCTGGTATTAGTTATCTATTATCACCTGCCATTGTTCAGGTAGGTGAGTCCATACTTACACAACCAAGTTTAGAAGGGCTTTTCACCTCTTTATACCAACTCAGCATATTTAAATTAGCGCATTGGCATCACACCTATATTTTAGGTGCGTTTGTTTTAGGTATTGTGTTGTGTGTACCCGTATATTTCACCAGTAAAATAATCATTGAGAAATATCGCGTTCATATCATGTCCTTCTTTGAGAAGTTTAGAATAGTCAAAGCATTAAAAGCATCGAAGTTTTATGCTTTATATAGCAGTTTTTCAGGCGAGTCGAGCCTAAGTAAAGGAGGCCTATAATGGCAAAGTTTATTAGATGGCAAGGTATCGTTGCCTTTATTGTTTTAAGTGCGTTAGTTGCTGGCTTTTTGTGTTTTTTTGCTGAAAGTCTAGTAAAGTCTGGCATTGTCAGTTCTGCCGAAAGTGTTTTTGGCGCTGAAGTTAATGTGAGTGATGTTGAGCTTTCTTATTCACCTTTACAAATAAGCATTATAGGCTTGCAAGTTACAGACAAAGAATTACCCACACAGAACGTGTTCAGTTTTGAACGAGCCACTGCGGGTGTTGACGTTTGGCAATACCTGTTTGGTAAAATTATTATTGAAGAACTTGAGGTAAGTGAATTAGCATTTTCGAGCGTTAGATCTAAAGCGGGTGAGGTTTATCTTAACGATGAAGTAGATGAAAACGAAGAAAGCCTATCTGACCAAGCTAAAGCAATGCTTCCTGAAGTAGATATGAAATTACCTGATGTTAAAACCTTACTCAACGACAGTAATTTATTAACGGTTAAAGCGTCTACTCAATTACAAGCAAGTTATAAGGCTGAACAAGTAAAAATTAAAGCTTTGAAAAAACAATTACCTAGTAAAGCTAAACTAAAATCTTACCAAGATAAAGTGAAAGCATTAGGTAAAATGGACGTTAAATCATTAGCTGATATTGAAAAAATCAAAACGGAATTTGATAAAATTAAAGCCGAGTTTAAGGCAGACCAAGCTCTGGTTAAAAAAGCTAAGCAGCAAGTTGTAGACAGTAAGAATTTATTAGCAGCGCAAGCTAAAGAATTAAAAGCTGCACCGACTAAAGATTGGCAACAAATAGAAAAAAAATATCAATTAGAAAGCCTTGATACCGAAGATTTTGCTCATATTCTATTTGGTGAAAAAGCCAGAGAGTATACCCAAAAAGCACAATGGGCCTATGAAAAAATATCTCCTTACTTGTCTGGTACAAACGGTGATGATGAAGCTATCGAAGCTAAATTGCATGCAAAAGGGCGTTTTATCTTTTTCAAAGAAGATAATCCTTTACCATCAATATTAGTTAAAAAGGCACTGTTTTCAATTCAACTCGAAGAAGGTGAACTAGCAGTAACAGGTAGTGAGTTAACTCATCAGCATTGGGTTAGAGGTAAAGATAGTCTTATTAATATCAACTCTATGTCTAATGGCGAGCTTAAACTGGCAAGTAAGTTTAACTTAACAAAATCAGGTGATTTTAATGCTGATGGTGACTGGCTTGTTAATGACAGGGCATTATCAAATACAGAAATAACAAAAAATAATACGCTAACATTGTCATTAGATTCAGCACAGCTTGATGGTAAGGGTAGCTTTAACTTTATGAATAGCGATGTTAACGCGACCAATAACTTCTCACTTAATAAAGCCAGTTATCAAGGTGAAGCAAGTTCTAAAATGACTAAGCTATTACTTGATACGATTAAGTCATTAGACACTTTAACGGTTGATGTGGGCGTGAGTGGTAAAATTAACAAACCAGATCTTTCAATTGCATCCTCTTTAAATGACGCCTTAACAGGTGCTTTTAAACAGCAAGTAGCGGGTAAGTTAGGCGACTTTAAGAAAAAAGTGAATAAAGGCTTAAATGAAAAATTAGCGAACGCTTTAAAATTAGGTGACAGCCAAACCGCTGAGTTACTTGATCTTGAAGCCGTGTTAACGGATACCGATAAAGCACTATCTGATTTGAAAAATTCAGATGTTGTTAAGCAACAACAGAAAAAACTCGAAGACAAAGTAAAAGACAAAGCCAAAGATAAACTAAAAGGCAAACTTGGTGATTTGTTTGGTTAACCATTAATGTTGACTTAACCGATATACCAAAGTAGATAAAAAACATTTAAAACCGATTTGCTCACTGCTTATCGATTTTTTTGTTTTAAAACTCATAATAAACAATCATTTCATAAATATTCAAACCAAAATTAAACACTAAAATTAGTAGAAAATAATGTACCACGTCAGTTTCTATTTGCTTTGTCTAAAGTACCTCGCATCACTTTGCCATCTAAAGCGACAATATCATCTTTTAAATCACCTAAAGAACATACCCACTGAGTAAACGCTTGAGAAAATTCATGAGGGTCAAGGCGATTTAACACATCGTTAAAAGTATCCCAGCAGGGGATC
>Ga0308012_10002127_pt1 | contig 10114 bp, 4 predicted proteins | sample Neamet179_FD_203133 | JGI IMG/M metagenome (GOLD analysis project Ga0308012, IMG submission 203133) | Marine microbial communities from water near the shore, Antarctic Ocean - #179 | ecosystem: Environmental > Aquatic > Marine > Unclassified | place: Southern Ocean | collected 2014-07-25 | reverse complement strand
GTGATATAAATCGGGTGAAACAGATATGCTCTAGAGATTGGTTTTATTTGGGTGGTTAATTAATGTAATTGGTATTACTAATTGATGAGCGTCCGGAAGAAGTAACTGACTTTAAGCGTAGTGTGCCTGCAAAAGTATTCGCTTCATCTACGGATGAAAACTATGACCATCACGAACGTGTAGCCAATGACCTTATTAAAATTGCTCGTAAGGAAGCTGGCGAAGGACACAATGTCATGATTGTTATTGACTCTCTTACACGGCTTACACGTGTATATAATGCCAATCAAAAAAGTACCGGTCGTACTATGTCTGGAGGAATTGACGCAAGAGCGATGGAAATACCACGAAAATTATTTGGTACCGCTAGAAATATTGAGAATGGTGGGTCAATTACCATTCTCGCAACTGTACTTGTAGATACCGGAAGTAGGATGGATCAGATCATATTTGAAGAGTTCAAAGGCACGGGGAATATGGAACTCGTTTTATCACGCAAGGCAGCTAATCTTCGAGTTTTTCCCGCGTTAGATATAGCTAAAAGTAGCACACGCCGTGAAGAGCTTCTTCTTAATTCGAAGGATATCGAAAAGATAAGAGTTCTACGAAGAAATCTTACTGGCCTTAAAGCAGAGGATGGCGCTAGGGCACTTGTTGACTTACTTGATAAATATGTAACGAATGCAGAACTTTTAAATCGTTAGTGAGCGGCATAGTTACCTACTACTTATTACCTATTTTTAGATAATGAGAAAATAAAACTGAGGAACAGTAATTTTAGAAATGAAAATATTTTTACTTACCCATGAACGTGAATTGCACAGAGGCACTAATACTGGTTTTCTTGCGATCGAAGAGTCTAATGAAATTGTTGAACGTATTGTTTGGGAAAGAGTAAATCCTAATAAAGAACTTTCTAGATTAATAGATAATAATGAGGCGTTATTATTATATTCGAAGGGAGAATCATCACCGGCAATAATTAAAGAGTATGAAAATATCATTATTATCGATAGCACATGGCAGGAAGCACAAAAAATATTTAATCACAGCTCCTATTTAAAGAATGCTCCAAAATTTACTTTGAAAACGCCAAATGATTCCTCCTACAAACTTCGCGCCAATCAACCTAAAGGTGGGTTATGTACTATCGAATGTATAATTGAAGTATTAAAATTAAAAGGAAAAAATAAAATGGCATTGGAGCTAGCATTAAAGTTTGACCAATTTAATAGATCAAAATAAAAGATATTTTTAATATTTTAAGATGATATTAACTTATTACTTGAATTCAAGGTTTTATAAGACGATGATTAATTTAGTCATTATGCTCTTTATTATTCTTTGAATTCATGTTGAATAAATTAGTTTTCGTTGGGTTTCAAAAGCTATTTTTATTCCATTAAAGTTAACGACTCAGAAAAAACTTACCAAATCCCACTTTACTATTCTAGATCATTAAATAATTAGGTTATTTCGCAGCTATTTTACTAAGATTTATATAATAGGTGTGAATTAAGTGAAGGTGACTATCCAATATCATGCCTTTGCATTGGTTAATCTGAATTTATACTGACCACTACACTTCTTCTTCGGCTATTATTTAATAGTTTTTTGTGACTGTTGCACAATATTTTTGACCTGTTGTTTTATGCTTTAAAATAAAAATATTTAAAGGACTTTTGTTGAATGAATCTATGGAATTTATTTTTTAGGGGGATAGCTCTAACTATTTTTATCACATTAGCTAGTGGTATATATACTCTCTCGATTGTTAAATCAGACTTTGACATTATGGTTACGGAATCTATTCGGGTTGTCAGAGATACCACTCATTTCGCGATAAATGCATGGGCAACAGAAAACGAATACCATATAAAAGTATTAGCACAAGCTCCTAAAATCATCACTTTCACAGAAGAGTTACTTGCTACTAATCATTCACAAAAAGCATTACTCGCTCACCCAGCCCAAAAAGAAATAAGAGATTATTTAAAGCCAGTCTTAAGCGGGCATGAATTACGAGGTTTTTTTATAATATCTCGCGACAATATTAACCTAGCGTCTACAAGAGATAACAATACGGGTATTAGCAATTTAACTATAAATAAAGCTGAATTCCAGCGTAGAGTTTGGAATGGCGATACATTAATCAGTAGTCCACAAGAGTCAGACGTTCCATTAAAAAATCATCAAGGGATTTTTATTGATCATTATCCAACAATGTTTGTTGGTACGCCTATTCGTAATAGCGAAGGTAAAATCATTGCGATATTTACGTTAAGAATTGACCCTACAATTAAACTTAGAGACATAGTTCGCAGTGGACGAATAGGTGAAACAGGAGAGTCTTACCTTATTGACAGTGAAGGTTACCTTTTAACAAATAGTCGATTTGATGATGAATTAATTAGCCAAAAATTACTTACTAAAGGTGAGAGTAGTTCTTTTAATATCAAGGTAAATAACCCTACATCGAATGTTAATAATGAGAAATCATCTCTTACACGAATGGCTGCGAGTGTGACAAAAGGGGATTCAGGTATCGATGTTGATGGTTATACCGATTATAGAGGGAAAGTCGTTGTGGGGGCTTGGACTTGGGAGCCACTGTTAATGTTTGGAATAGTTACTGAAATTGACAGTTCTGAAGCATTTGCACCCTATAACCGTACTCAACAACTCTTTATTATATTTACTATTGGAGTCATGTTGTTTTTTGGGGGATTTTCATGGCTTTTTGTCCATATTCATAGTCGAATGAAGTTGAATGAAAATCAGGCTGATACATTATTTGAAAATGCGGGAGATCCGATACTCATTATTGACAAGACATCAGGGGATATTATATCTGCTAATAAATTAACCTCAACGCTTCTTAAATATAGTCAAAAAGAATTATCTGGTCTTAATATTTTATCACTTCGTGAGGGATCGACGAAAGAAAACATTTTAGCCGATCTCAAAGAGGTGAATAATAAGGGTTCTAAACTAATTCAAACGAGTTATTGTGATAAAAATGGTAATAAAATCCCCGTCGAAGTCAGTGCTAAGATAGTACCTTATGGTAATACAGAAGTTATTTTGTCTATTGTTCGCGACGTTACCAAGCATAAGAAATATTTGGCACAAATTCAAGAAAGTGAAGCTCGGCTAAAAGAGGCACAAATTTATGCAAAAATGGGATATTGGGAATTGTTCGAAGATCATAATACGGCAGTATGGTCTGAGCAAATGTATACTTTATTTGGACTACCTAAAGAGTTCGAAGCGGGTCCTGAAATATTATGTGACGTTATGCACAAAGGGGATTTCCCCAGTTTTGAGGAGTCAATTAAATCTTGTTTTACTACGGGACTTGAGCATCATATCGAATATCGAATCACTAGAGCCAGTGATGGAGAAGAACGTTGGATAGAATGTAGAGGAAAAGTTGTAGCTCAAACCGGTGGAAAGTTGAAAAAAATATCTGGGTTTATCCAAGATATTACCGAAAGAAAAAGTATCGAAGAAAAACTAGAACTATCTTCTAGAGTATTTAGTGATACCCATGAAGGCATCATTATCACAGACGCCAAGCTGAGTATTATTGATGTTAATCCTGCATTTAGTCAAATCACCGGTTATACGTGTGAGGAGATTATTGGAAAACAACCAAGCATATTGAGCTCTGGAAAACAAAGCCCTGAATTTTATGTACAGATGTGGAAAGCTCTCAAGGAACACGGACATTGGCACGGTGAAGTCTGGAACAGAACAAAGCATGGAGAACTCTATGCTGAATTACTCACTATTTCATCTTTAACCAATGATGATAATGAAGTGACTAACTATGTAGGTATGTTCTCCGATATTACTAGTAGTAAACAACATCAAGATCAACTCGATTTGATGGCTCACTATGATGTACTCACTAAACTACCGAATAGAGCCTTATTTATAGACCGCTTTAATCAATCCATTGCTCACAGCATACGTACAGGACATCAACTAGCAGTATGTTTTCTTGATATCGATGACTTTAAACCGGTCAATGACAATTTTGGTCATCAAGCAGGAGATCGTTTATTAATTGAAGTGGCGAAGCGTATTACAAACTGTATTAGAGAAGAGGATACAGTTTCACGTCAAGGTGGTGATGAATTTGCCATACTACTTAATGATATTGAATCAGCCTCGCACTATGAAGTCACTATGGCGCGTATTCATCAAGCGTTAGCACAACCTTATTTCATTGATGATGTTCAACATAATATTACGGCTTCGAGTGGTGTAACGTTATATCCATCAGATAATGGTGATATAGATACATTATTACGCCATGCAGACCATGCTATGTATAAATCTAAATTACTGGGTAAGCATCGTTCCCAGTTATATAGCTCGGATTCTGACGAGCGTATCATCCTAAAGAATACGAAATTAGAAGAAATTAAACAGGCTTTAGATAAGCATGAATTACAAATGTACTATCAGCCTAAAGTGAATATGGTTACTGGTGAGGTATTCGGGGCTGAAGCATTAATACGTTGGATTCACCCTGAAAAAGGAGTCATTTCTCCACTAGACTTTTTACCGTCGATTGATGGCACGCCATTAGAAATTACTATTGGTACATGGGTTATCAATCAGGCATTACAGCAACTTGTTAAGTTGCAACAGCAAGGTGTTATCATTGAAGTCAGTGTAAATATCTCATCAAACCATTTACTCTCCCCTGATTTCGTTGTAGAACTTGAAAAGAGCTTAGCCGAACATTCTTCTGTAAAACCGGAATACTTGCAATTAGAAATATTAGAAAGCTCTGCTTTAGGTGATATTACTAGCATTACTGAAATTATCGAGACATGTCAAAACAGACTAGGTGTTAGTTTTTCTCTGGATGATTTTGGTACGGGTTATTCATCGTTAACGCATTTAAGAAGTTTGCCTGTAGATACCATTAAGATTGATCAAAGTTTTATTAGAGATATGCTCGATGATCCAAGTGATTACTCCATTGTTGAGGGGGTACTTGCCTTGTCGAAAACATTTAATCGCAATGTTATTGCTGAAGGGGTTGAAAGCACTAACCATGGACTCATGTTACTACTTATGGGTTGTGAACAAGCCCAAGGCTACTCAATAGCTAAACCCATGCCAGCGACAGATTTTTTACCGTGGTTAAGTGATTATACCCCAAATGAAAACTGGCTACTTTGTGGTAATAAATATCGAAATAACAAAGAAAATAGTTTGGAAATGTTTAAAATTATTAGTAAACAGTGGAAAAATAAGTTTAGTCGTAAAATTGAATCTTCACCTGATGATAACAGAACACTGTGGCCAATTATTGATAGTAAACATTGTCATTGTGGACACTGGATCCATCAAAAAAAGCAAGAGGTATTATTTGAAGAAGATACATTGCAACAACTTGAAAAATCGCATAATAAAATTCATGTTATTGCTAATGCAATGCAGCGTAATTATCAAGCGGGAGAAATAGTTGTGGCACGTAATGGCATAGCTGATCTCATATCTGCTTTTGAAGAGATGAATAATACGATAGGGTTATCTTAAAAAACCTGAGCTTTGGATAAGGTTCGTCATCGACAATAAATTTATAAATAGTTAATAAGTGATTGATAAATAATTAATTAATTAATTAATATGTATCTTTGTATACTACTTCCATAATAGTAGCAGCGAAAGGCGTTAATCTATATCAAAAGAATAATAAATATCGCTCGACTGTTCAAGGCCACTGACAACTTCTAACCATAAACGATTCAGTAGATACCACCTTACGGTTAACTCATTAACGGGTTCATATACGCCAACACCATATTGTAAATAAATACGGTCAGCTATATAACCACTAATAACCGCTTGGGTTTTATCGCCTTCACCCTGCGTATCAATGGCTATATTACTAATAAGTGGTAGTTTCTCTAACTTTTGAAATAGGCCTGTACTATTCGTTACACCAAAGCCAACCAGCATACTTACAGCCGCAGTACTATTACCTCCGCCAGCATCTATACCTCTCCCTCTGACTAAATAAGATAACATATCAGATGTTTCCATTGTGGGAGTAGAGAAAAGTTTAATATCTAGGCTGTCAGCTAGGCCTGTTATTTGGAGACCAACGTCAACTTCATCCGCTTTAATATGTCGACTCGCTTGAAAATTTAGATAGGGGTTATCAAGTGGCCCGTTGAATGTTATTTTACCTTTTTCGATATTGAGTTCTTGTCCGTAGGCTTTAAAAGTGCCATTTTCTGATTGAATATTACCAAAAATCTGTAATGGTTGTTTCTGCTTCTGACTGACTTGTAATTGACCGAATAATTGACTTTGTAACCCTTGCCCTGATATTTCAAATGCTTTGGCGATATTAACACTTACGTCTGTTTTAATATCAACACCTGAAGAGGCTTTGAAAACTTCTTTGCCATGTTGGTCAACAACGATAACATCGTCACTCAAGCTAATACTTCCTTGTGGGAGTTTTTCAATATTATAACTCCCGTCAATCACATCTATGTTACCGCTGATTGTTAATAGTTTTTCTCTAAGTGAAAAATTTAATGTGGGTGATATATTCATCATTAACTGAGGAGGGGATACTAAGGAAAGTTTTTTTGCGTTAAGATCAATGTTCATGAGCAGACTATCTTGCCATGAAAAGTCACCTGTTAACTCGGCTCTATTCTCTTCGATAAAAAACTCACCAACTAAATTTGCTTTATTGTTTTTAATAGTGATTTCTGTCTTTATTTTTTCAAATTTATTGGGGGTATCTCTAAGTAATAACTCTCCGCTGTTGAGCGCCATAAACCCATTTGTTATAGGGGTGTTTACTGTGCCGTTTATTGCTAACTTAGCGGTTAATTTACCTTGTAAGTTTACAATACTGCCAATCATGGATTGAAAGGGTTGAATATTAAATTGGTTTATCTCAATTTTACTCTCAATAGGTAAATCATCACTTAGCATAACTTTTGAAGTTAAGCTAAGAAGTGCTTTCTCTTGAATATCTTGCAATTGAAATTGACTGGTAAACTGTTTTTCGTTTACTTTGAACGACAGAAGACCTTGATGCCATTGAGTAATGAGTTGTTCACTGTAATCATCAGTTACTTTTATACTGCCCGATGACAAGTCAAAATTAGCATTCGCGAATATTGCTTGCGTAGGTGACCATTTTGCTTTTATCTCTCCAGATATTTTACTTGTTAGTTGCATTTCTTCAGGTAAAAACAGGTCATTCATTAACGATAAGTCGATGTTTAATGTTAGTGATAAATCTCCAGATTGACCCACGGTGGCATTGTTAGGTAAACAAATATCAATCCCTTTGCCTTGCCAGCAATGTTTATCTATGGAGAGTGTTTTTTTATTCACATCAAATTCAAGAGAATAGGATTTATCATTTAGCCAAGTTCTTTCTTGATAAGATAATACCGTTTTCTCAACTAAGCCTTGCCACTGATTTAGTGTGTTATGCCATTGACCAGCCAATTCTACTTCCCCACCAAAATCGCCATGCCAATCAGCGTGTAATTTTTGCTGACTAAGATCACCAGAAATATTAATGAGTATATCTTGAATGCTTATTTCTTTGTTTGTTAGCTCAAGTTGCTTATTTTTTATTGTTAGTTGAGCTTTGTGATTATTAAAGGGTTGATAACTCGCTATCATTTTTAATGAAGAGCTATGGAATTGTTGCCAGTTTAGTTGGTTTATTTCGCTGTTTAGGGTAATTATAGGGTTTTCATTCTCACCTTTTATCGTAAAGTCAGTGGCGATAGATCCACTAGCGTCTTTATACCAATGGTTAATGTCGGTAATCGATAATTGGCCATTAACATGCCAATCATTTTTGCTGTCGTTGATTGTTTTTAAGGTTAATTTATTTTTATCTAATGCAATTAAAATCTCACCATCAGGTAAGTCGCCTGATGATAAGTACCCTAAATGATTTAAGGCTATATCACCCTTAATTTTTAAAGGTAAGGTATTGATGACTCCATATATATCCGTATCATTTAAAGAAAGTGACCAATGAGAATTTGACCAGGTACCTGTACTGGCTATCTTGCCGGAAATGTGGCCATTAATTTCGTCATCCGATTCTTTTTCAATTGCTGCTGATGGAACTTTAGCTTTTGCTGTCGACTTTTCAGGAAGCAATAACGAATTAATATTTATTTTTGGTAAGGTAAAGCCAGTTGAATTGGCAACTAAGTGCCATTTTGTTTCCTCTGACTGAATATCAATGTCACCTTTTAGTCGTAATTGACTATCCGAAGCTTTGTCGTTAAACGTTACATCACTTAGGGATATTAACCCTTGTCTGTGTGATGCGGCCAAACTGATTAAAGCATTTTCATAGCCGTAACTATTAAGCTCACTGTTCAAGTTAACCGTTTGTTCTACTAGATCGCCGGCTAGGGATAAAGAAAGTGTGGAGGGTTGTCCGTATTGTGCTAGAGATAAAGGAAGTGGCAATTTATCAGCGGCTAACTTTAGCTTAAATGGTAGGTTAACATGAGTTAAATTAATATGGCCCTCGCTGCTCAATTCTACGTTGCCTTCACTTTGTAGATTAATAGTTAAATCATCCAACGCACCTTTAAATGATATGTTTTGTTTAGTCTCAGTTAACTCTGGCCACATTGGCATTTTATTAATTTTTGTTGTTAGGCTCGCATTAATTTTATAGGGCGGTATTAGCTGAACATCGGCCTTAAAGTTATTTATTGAATAATCTGTCGTTGATGTTTGAAAGTTCGAAACGTTAACATCGCTTTTATCCCAAGTAGCGCTAAGATGGTTTTGTAAAGACTGAAATATTTCATGTTTATTTATGGACGTATTGGACGTGTCTTTTGTTAACTGATTTTGTGGTTCTTTATCTGTATTTTTTGAATTAACTTCCTGATTGATAATTACGACTTTTTCAACAAACAACTCCTGGATATTCAATGTTATGGGTAACTGAATTTTAGGCAATGTACTAAACGTAGTATGTATAGAACTTGCGATGTCGTTCATTTCTTTTTTGGGGAGAACTTCGCTATTTTCTTTTATTCTCTGCGTAACGATTAGTTCATTAGCTAACGGCGTTAGAATATTAAATTGACTACCTTTAATGCTTAAAACTGAAGTGAACTGCTCAATATCAATCACCGTTTGGTTAATCACTATGTGAATATGAGTAAACTCTAGGTTTTGTGCATCAATAGAGAAGGGCATTACAAACGTGTTGTCTTCATTCTCTGTCTTTGTATCTTTTTCAGTATCATTTTTAGTGTCATTTTCTTTAGTGTAAGCCAGCGAAAAGCTCTCCACTTTAAGTGCATCAAGGCATAATTTTTTTGTCCAACTACAAGAAAAGTCAATTTCAGTAACTAAGTCCTTTATACCAATATCTAACGTTTCTAATTTAAGGTGAAAAGAGTTGAGTTGAATATCTCTGACTAATGAGCCCGCTTTATAATCAATATCAATGCCATCAATATTATTAAGTAAACTAACCGTTAATCGACTGCCCAACGGTGTGGTCAGTAAAACAGTGAACAAACAAAGTAGTAAGGTTAACCACTTCATAATTATATAACTTACTTTTCGCCAGATCACAGCTCAGCACCTAAGTTGATATGAAGTCGCCATTGTGTATCATCACCATCAATACCATAGGCAACATCAACTTTTATTGCACCTACTGGCGACATGTAGTGTAAACCTGAACCAACAGAGTACACAGGCTCAAATTCACCTTTATTAGCAACACTGCCAGCATCTGAAAATAAAGCCATACGCCACTGTTCTGTTACATAATATTGATACTCAATACTCCCTACCATAAGGCGAGTACCGCCGACTATAACAGGCACAGCTTCTTCAGGGGTTGATGATGAAGGAACTGTTGAGCCGATAGTTCGGTAAGCAAAACCTCGAATACTGTTATCGCCACCGGCATAAAAGCGTAATGATGGTGCTAGATCTACATTGCTGTCAACATAAATGGCACCTAACTCCGCACGAGTAACTAATCGGTGTTTCGGTTGTAAAGTAGTAATATAACTCCATCTACCATGCAGCCTAAAAAAAGTATTATCGGAGC
>Ga0308012_10002124_pt1 | contig 10139 bp, 6 predicted proteins | sample Neamet179_FD_203133 | JGI IMG/M metagenome (GOLD analysis project Ga0308012, IMG submission 203133) | Marine microbial communities from water near the shore, Antarctic Ocean - #179 | ecosystem: Environmental > Aquatic > Marine > Unclassified | place: Southern Ocean | collected 2014-07-25 | reverse complement strand
TGATACCTGAGGTTGTCTTAAGGCCGTATAAATTGAATGGGCAGTAACGTCTGCTAATAATTCTGCGCCTGTAGGGGCTCCAATCTGATCATCAATAACAGAAAGATGATCTCGGCTTTGCGCAAGACGAATCATGGTTTTAATAAAATTCTCACCGCGAGCAGAATAGACCCAACTAGTACGAAATATAAGGTGTTTGCAACCAGAACTTATTACAGCTTTCTCTCCTTCCAATTTTGTTGAACCATAAACATTTATGGGGGTAGTGGGATCGGTCTCCTTCCATGGCTTAATTCCACTCCCATCGAATACATAATCGGTAGAGTAATGAACCAACCAGGCGCCTATTTTCTTTGATTCTTGAGCAAGTATTCTTGGGGCCTGAGTATTAATAGTGTGAGCTAGTGCTGGTTCACTTTCAGCTTTGTCAACTGCTGTGTAAGCTGCGGCATTAACGATTACATCCGGAGAGACTGAATGAATAGTCTGAATAATGTCTTCTGGCCGGGTGAAGTCACCGCATAGTTTCTGGTCATCAGTATCCAGAGAAACTAATTCACCCATCAAAGAAAGGCTTCTTTGTAATTCCCATCCTACCTGCCCACCTTTTCCAAACAATAAAATTTTCACAGGGTCCGTTCTTTATAATTTTTATCAATCCATTCTCGGTATGCACCAGATTGGATATTCTGAATCCAGCTCTGATTATCAAGATACCATTTGACGGTTTTATAGATACCAGTTTCAAAAGTTTCAGCTGGCTCCCAGCCAAGGTCACGTTTTATTTTATTTGAATTGATGGCATATCGACGGTCATGGCCTGGACGATCTGTAACAAAAGTAATTTGTTCGTTATAGTTTTTGCCATCAATTTGGGGGGATAGCGTGTCAAGCAAAGAACAAATGGTGTGTACGATATCAATGTTTGGTTTTTCATTCCAGCCACCAACATTATAGGTCTCGCCAGGGACGCCTGCTTCCAGCACCCGCTGAATAGCAACACAATGATCTTTCACGTAAAGCCAGTCACGAATTTGTTGGCCATCTCCGTAAACAGGCAATGGTTTATTTGTAAGAGCGTTAATGATTATTAAAGGGATCAGTTTTTCGGGGAACTGATACGGGCCATAGTTATTTGAGCAGTTGGTGGTAAGAACTGGCAATCCATATGTTTTATGGTATGCCCGTATTAAATGATCACTTGCTGCTTTGCTGGCTGAGTAAGGACTATTGGGCTCATAACGATGGGTTTCATCAAAGGCCTTCTCTTTACTTGAAAGAGAACCGTAGACTTCGTCTGTTGAGACATGAAGAAAACGAAATTCTTTTTTCTTATTTTTTTCTAATTCGTCCCAATAACCACGGGCAGCTTCTAATAACCGGAAAGTGCCTACAATATTAGTTTGTATAAAGCTATCAGGCTCTTCAATAGATCGATCTACATGACTTTCAGCAGCAAAATTTATAATAGCGCGTGGTTTAAATTTGGCGAGTAAGCTGATGATTAAGCTGGAATCACAAATGTCGCCTTTAATAAAGACATGTCGTTTATCCTCTTTTAGGGAAGCTAAATTTTCTAAATTTCCTGCATAAGTTAAGTTATCAAGGTTAATGATTTCTTCATCAGCTTGCGCAAACCAGTCTAATATAAAATTTGCACCAATGAATCCGGCGCCCCCTGTTACTAATATCATTTTCAGTCCTTAAGCTATATTTTCTCATAACCCTAGTATCTTTTCGGCGCGTCTGCAAGTGTTACTTTCTCTTACAGGAATCAAAAAAACCCTGGTTAAAGGTTTTACATTTTTGATATGACTTGTTTGTTTTTTTGAGAATGAAGTTTTAATGGTAATATATTGCCGTTCTGAATAACATTGAGATATTATAATTTGAGCCCTCTCATTGATTCAGTTAGAATTCATCTTTTTTCAGGCGCGTAGCTCAGCTGGTTAGAGCACCACCTTGACATGGTGGGGGTCGTTGGTTCGAGTCCAATCGCGCCTACCAACACATATTTTTTCACTTCAAGTCAAATTAAATATTTAATGAGTAGAGAATTAAATATTGGCTAGATCATTTCTCAAAGATTTTCCATTCTCTAATCAGTTAAATTATCTGTGCATACATAATGCAGACCGAATCTCTCAGGCGCTTCGTAACAAATAAACGTTTAAGAGCCAGTCTCAGCGTTTTAGTAATATTTGTTGTGATTTTTTGGCTGCTTGGCTATTTTTGGCTTCCTGGTTATGCCAAGGACAGCCTTGAAGATAAATTATCAGGAATTTTACATAGGCCCGTATCAATTCAGTCTATAGACATTCAACCCTTCTCACTAGAGATAATTGCTCGTGGTTTCCGAGTTGAAAAAAAAATAGAGAGTGAGGGTGCTGATAATATTTTATTTTCTGTTGGTGAATTGCATATAAATGTCAGCACCGCATCTATTGTTCATCTCTCACTTATAGTTAGCTCTGTAACAATTAAAGAACCAATATTGTATTTAGTTCGTGAAGGTAAAAATCAATTTAATATTTCTGATTTAATTGAAAAATTCTCGGGGAAAATTGGTGGCGACAAGCCAATGTTATCGATTAGTAATATTGTTGTTGAAAATGGTCATTTTGAGTTTATTGATTATTTTAAAAATAGTCACCAGAAAATATCTGAAATTAATTTTGGCATTCCATTTATTTCTAATTTTGAAAATGATCTGAAAACCTGGATCCAACCATATTTTAATGCAAAAATAAATGGATCTTCCTTTGTTCTAAGTGGGAAAGTACGGCCTTTCTCAGGAAAGCAGGAAGCAACTCTTGATCTTAAATTAAACAATATTGATTTAATGCAAATGAAAGAGTACTCGCCCGTCCCGATAGGAATAAATTTACTGTCAGGATATGTCGATAGTAATTTGCAGCTTATCTATACACAGGAGGCTGATCAAGAAATCAAGATGGTCCTTTCTGGCAATACTTCGTTACGTAAATTTAAGCTCGAAAATAAAGCAACAAAAGAGCCATACAACATTAATTTTGAACAGCTTGATGTCATGCTAATTGATATTGATCTGAGTGGGCAAAAATCAGCTGAATTGGTAATGGAACTTGCGGGGGCATCGTTAGTGCATCCGGGAAAAGAGGAGCCAGTACTAAGCCTTCCGAAACTCGTTATAAATAATATTTATATTGATTCTTTACAGAAAAATATTGTGCTTGGTATGGTGAAACTTGATCAGTTCAAGGCATCAATACGCCGTAAAGAAGATGGACAGATAAATCTGATTCAGAATTTTACACCGCTTCCTGTCGAAAAAAAAATGGGAAGAGAGAAAGTCGAGAAAGAAAAAGAGGTTGGACCAGAGGTTTATGAGGTGGTTCCGGAGGGTGCCAGCAAACTATGGGCGGCAAAAATTGAGAGCTTAAAAATAGTAGATGCGGTATTAAATTTCGAAGACCTTACGCTTACAAAAACTGCTCCGGTAGTGGTCAGTCCTTTCAACTTAAACATTAACAACATTGATCTTAGTGGTGTCGATCCTTTAAATATAGCACTACAGGCTAAGATAAATAAGTATGGAAGTATTGAAACAAATGGCTCCTTGGCATGGTCTCCATTGGCTTTTAATTTTGCTATTGATGCAAAAGATATTGATCTTGTTTCATTGCAGGGTTGGGCTGGGGATCACTTAAATGCATTACTCACTCGTGGCAAAGCGTCTTTTGAGGGTGAGGTAAAGGCTGATGGAGATCCTCTGAAGATAACAGTAAGTGGCAAAAGCCAACTCTCTAATTTTAATTTTTTTGACAAAGGAAATGAAGCAGATATTCTCCGCTGGAAAAAATTTGATATTAGTGGGATTAAATTTGAAAGTGAACCGTTTCGTACGGATATTACTTCAATTGCAATTTCTGATTTTTTTGTAAATGTGAGATTGTCTCCGAATGGTGAAATTAATCTAAAGAATATTTTCAGGAAGGAGGACGGGGCAGAAGAGAAAATAACATACGCTATTTCTGTAACTGAAACCTCAGATCGGCTGGGATTGAAGATTGACAAGGCTCTTCCAGTGCATATTGGTAAGGTAACATTTAAGGGTGGCAATATTGATTTTAATGATCAATTTATTAAGCCTAATTATCGAGCCAATCTAGCCGATATTACTGGTCAAATTAGCTCGTTGGCACCTGACAATCCGGGCAAATTAAGAATTAACGGTGTAGTAGACAAGTCTGCTCCGCTTGAAATTACAGGAGAATTAGATCCTTTTGGGGGCGATCTCTTCCTTGATATTTCGGCAAAAATAACTGGAATTGACTTGCCAATATTTAGTCCATATTCAGGAAAATATTTGGGTCATGTTATAGAGAAAGGTAAGTTGTCAGCCGATATTAGCTATGATATTAATGAGGGCGAATTAAAAGCAGAGAATCATATTTTTCTTGATCAGTTCACTTTAGGCAAGAAGATTGAAAGCCAGGATGCTCTGGAAATTCCCCTAACTCTTGCTATAGCTTTACTAAAGAATCAGCGAGGTGAAATTGATCTAAATTTACCAATTAACGGTTCATTTAATGATCCTGAGTTTAATTTGGGCGGAGTAATTGCTGATACTTTTGTTAATCTACTTACTAAGGCGGCTACGTCTCCATTTGCATTGCTCAGTTCTCTTGCCGGTGACGGAGAGGAGCTTTCAGAGATTAATTTTCTGCCTGGTTACGGACGAGTAGAGCCTGAGGTTGAGAGGCGTTTGCAGATATTATCTAAGGCATTGGCTGATCGCCCTGGATTAAAATTAGAGATTACAGGATATGCAGACCTGGAAAACGACTTAAATGGTCTTAAACGAGAGATTCTTGACCGCAAAATCAGGGCTCAAAAATTGCTCAAAAGAGCGGAGAAAATAGAGTCCGGAGACTCTTTACAAGATATTAGTATAGAGCCAGAAGAATATGAAGAACTGCTTAAGCTTATTTACGAAGAAGAGAAATTTGATACATCAAATAATGAAACAGGTTTTACAAGATCCATTTCTATTTCTGAAATGGAGCAATTAATTCTGTCAAATATTAATGCTGGTGATGAAGAGTTGCGTCAGCTTGCCGAGCAGCGTGGTAAGACTGCACGTGATTGGCTAGTTGAAAAAGGAGGTATTTCTAGTGACCGGGTATTTGTTTTGGAACCTGAAATTGAATCAGAAGTTGATGGAAAGAAGGTTGGTAGTAAGGCAAAATTCGCTATAAGACAATAGATTCTGGCTATATAGCCGACACAGATAGTCACAATTTTTTTGATTGTAGTGTCTTTAACAATTGATACCTAGCTATCCCAAGCCTTATAACAAAGCTTTAAGTATAGGCTCCAGCTTATCTCGCGAAATGAGACCAACATGGGTACTAGCAATCTCTCCGTTACGATTTAATATGACAGTAAACGGCAATACTGCGTAGCGATTACCAGCTGCCTCAGCAAGTTCCATAGCTTCAATTCCCCCTAAAAGAATAGGATAATTGACACCTATTTCTTTGTTGAATTGCTGGACTTTACTTGCTTGGTCCATTGCTATTCCAATAAAGAGTAATCCTTGGTCACGCAATTCATTCTGGAGTTCAACAAATTCCGGCATTTCTCTTCGACAAGGCTCGCACCACGTTGCCCAGAAATTTACCACCAGAACTTTTCCCTTCCACTGTGAGATAGACTGATTTTTCCCTTGAAGGTCCGGTAGGGTAGTTGCTAAGATTAAGCTTGCGCCATCATTTGTTACGGGCACATCTTGTGCTACAAGTTTTGTAGCGCTGCTGTTTTTAGTTTCTTGTAGTAAGAAGCCAAGAAATATAGCAAGTACTGCTACACCTATATATAGTAATGATTTCCAGAGTATATTCATTTAGATTAGTACAGCATTCAAAATAGCGAGAAATTCTTCCTTATTTTGATAACCAATAGTTCTGGCATCATAAATTTCACGGCCATAAGGGTCAAAAAACAGGATGCCAGGGGGTCCAAATAGTTTGAAATATTTCAGCAGAACTTCATCATCGGTTGTGCCTTCAGTGACATCAACTTGAAGTAACACTACATCTCCGAGCCTATTCTTTATTTCTGGGTCGGTAAATGTGAACCGCTCCATTTCTTTGCATGAAATGCACCAGTCAGCATAAAAATCTAACATTACATATTTATTTTGTGACTCAGCAATGCGTTTATTAAGCTCCGTCAAAGAACTTACCCGCTGGAATGGGAGGTGCTGAGATTCAGTGGCACTTGTTTTATTAGTGTTAATCCCATTAATGCTAGTTAAATTTATTTTAGCCAGAGGTTGTAAAATATCACGACTACCAGATAGAACGCCTGCCAATAAGGCAATGCCTAACAGTAAAGCAATGATACCAATTCCTTTTAAGAGTTTACGAAACCCGGAAGATCCTGCGGGCAAAGAATCAATAGCGTTTAGATAAATGGCAGATATTATTAAGAGAGCGGCCCACATCAACATATGGATAGCTGTTGGAATTACAGGGGATACCAACCAGATTGCTACACCTAGTAGCAAAAAACCAAAGAAACGTTTAACTGATTCCATCCAAGGCCCTGCTTTTGGTAAGAGTGCACCAGCAGATGCGCCCAAAATTAAAAGTGGAACGCCCATACCTAGCGCCATGGCGAATAGAGCAGAGGCACCTAGCACCACATCTCGGGTCTGGCTGATATACAGTAGTGCCCCTGCCAATGGTGCGGCCACACAGGGCCCGATAATAAGTGCGGACAGCGCCCCCATTCCAAAGACACTTGCTAAATGTCCGCCTCTTAATTGTCCTGTTTCTTTAGAGAGTTTACTTTGTATCGAGCTTGGTAACTGCAGCTCATAGAATCCAAACATTGATAGAGATAAAGCAACAAATACAAGCGCGAAGCCTCCTAGCACCCAAGCATTCTGTAGAGCAACTGATAGCATTGCACCAGAGAGCCCGGCAGCTACCCCCGCTGCTGAGTAAGTGAGAGACATCCCCATAACATAGGCCAGCGCTAGGATAAATCCATGGCTTTTAGTAAGATTCTCTCCGCTGTTTACAATTATTCCCGACAAGATTGGAAACATAGGGAATACGCAGGGCGTGAAGGAAAGTAAAAGGCCAATACCAAAAAAACTTGCAAGGATTAACCAGAAATTTCCACCCTCAAACATCTTGCCAATTTTTATTGATTCAGACTCAATGGATCGGCGATTGTCTGGGAGTTCGAGTAATTCTGATTTAGGTTCCGTCTGTTTTGTCTTTATAAAATCAGTTGCTGCAGTTGCATCATTACTTACTGAATTTGCTAGTACTCCAGCCACAGATTTTGCAACTGGAAGAGTTAATTTTATTAACTTATCAATAGGTGCATAGCAAACACCTATTGGTTCGTTACATCCCTGGTAGGTGGCCGCAAGGGAAAGTTGGGTTGATGTGGGTATTTCACGTTTTAAAGAAATTACAGCCTGGAATGGCTTGTAATATACTTCTGTTTGACCAAAGGTCGGATCATCTTTCATTTTTCCCTGTGGTAGAGAAATTTTTTCTATTAATGTTCCTGTGCTTTTTGGTTCAAAAGCAATTTTATCCTTGTATAGGTAATAGTTCTCTGCCGGCTCAAACTCAGCAACCAAAGTATTCGCACTACGTACCTTTATTGTGAGTTTAAAAGCTTGGTCAGGCGGTAGTAGCTCCTGTTCATCTTGCGTAAAACTGGCCCCAAGTTGTTTTAACCCAGACAATATACCTGATGACTTTTCCTCTTCAGCAAAAGCATTGATACTCGTTATACAAAATAACAATAGGAAAAATCTAATCAAATGCATAGGGGTCGGTATATTTATTTTTTGTTTGATGTTGCTGTTTCATCTGAGATCCACTGCAAATATGCAGGCAGACCACCACTTATTGAGACAGAAATAATTTCAGGTAGTTCGTCTGGATGCATTTCTTTTATTATTTCTTCTACTCTAGGGTAGTGCTCTGCTAAAGTTTTGATAAATACTGGCAGTTCACTTGTGTTTTCTATTTTATCTTGCCATCGATAGATTGAGGTACATTCAGCTTGTAGATTAACGCAAGCAGCTACCTTCTTACTAATTAATTTCTCAGCTAGTTCCAAGGCAGTTGTTTTGTCCGGGAGATTAGTTATAACGAGTATGGGATCCATAGAAATTATTTAAATCTATTAATTTAGCAGAAGAATTTTACCCTCTTTCTAGTGCGGCTGCTTTACCTGCAGAAATACCTTTGGCCACAGTGGGATAACGAAGATTTATATATAGCTCATTTTTTATACGCATATTCGTTAGCTGTCTTGATTCTTCCATAAATGACAGCATGCTGCTTGAAATATGCTTATAAGCATTGACGCGAGAAACACGAGGCGGGCGCGGCATATTAAAGAAATCAGCAATCAAGTCAAAATATTCACCCATTTTTAAGGTTGAATCATCGCAAGCATTGTAAATTCTTCCTGGTTTTGCGTAGCGTAATGCCGCAAAGATAATATGAGCAAGATCATTAGCATGGATACTATTAGTATAGCAATCGTCCTCTGGGAGCAGTACCGGAGCACCTTCACGTATTCGTTTCAATGGCAAACGTTCGGCAGCATAAATCCCAGGTACACGTAAAATTGATACGCTTACATGATTACGTAAGCCCCAATTGCGCACCTTTTTTTCTGCATCAGCACGTCGTATTGAGCGATCTATACGTGGTTTGATTGGGCGCGTCTCATCTGTTAGAGCACCATTGCAATCACCGTATACACCGCTGGTGCTGATGTAGATGAATCGTTGTGGTAAAATTATCTTTCTTTTAGCTAGTCGCTTTGTCAGTGACGCTAAGAGATTAGCGGTACGTATGTCTCGCTTTCCATGATTGGGTGGAGGTGCTAGATGTAATACAGCATGAGATATTCCTGCGAGTTTATTAAGAGTCTTAGGGTTGTCGAGATCACCAAATATGGGAGTAATCCCATATTTGCGAAGCTTGGGGGCGTTTTCCGAGTGGCGGCAGAGGCCTATTAGCCGGTAGTGAGCACGTAACAACGTGGCAGAGCGTAAAGCAATATCACCGCACCCAATAAGCAAAAGTGTTTGTTTCATAGTAACTTATATTTTTTTCATTAGTTTTTTGTTGATCTGCCAATAATCCGATGTCTTATCGAATCACTATTAATCCCAGCGGCCACACTTTTAATGCAGAAGATGGAGAAACTGTTCTTCAGGCTGCATTAAGACAGGGCTTTCCTCTTCCATATGGTTGTCGTAATGGTGCTTGCGGTACGTGTAAAGGCAAAATCATACAGGGAAAGGTGGATTTTGGCAGTCATAATGATGATACGTTAACAGAAATAGAGAAGAATAAAGGTGCGGCACTACTTTGTTGCGCCTTACCATTATCTGAATTAGTGATTGAGTGTCGCGAAATTGGAGCAATTAAAGATATAAAAATTATGAAATTTCCATGCCGAGTACAAAAAATGGAGCTGCTAGCACCCGATGTCATGACCATTTCTCTAAAGCTACCAACAAATGAGAGATTACAGTTTCTTGCCGGGCAATATATCGATATTCTAATGAAAGACGGCAAACGTAGAAGTTATTCTTTGGCGAATGCCCCGCATGATGATGAGTTTTTACAACTTCATGTACGTAATTATCCGGGCGGTGTTTTTGCCGAACATACATTCTCAAATATGAAGGAAAAAGATATTCTTCGTTTTGAGGGGCCGCTAGGAACATTTTTTCTTCGTGAGGATTCAGATAAGCCGATTATATTTGTTGCAAGTGGCACTGGTTTCGCACCAGTTAAAGGCATGCTTGAGCATATCTTTCATATTGCTGAGACACGTGGAAACGACCGGGATATTATTCTTTACTGGGGCGCTCGTACTAAAGCTGATCTATATTTAGCTGAGTTGGCTGGAAGTTGGCAACAAAATCATGACAATTTCTGTTTTATTCCGGTTTTATCGGAAGCGTTGCAGGCAGATGACTGGCATGGAAGAACTGGGTTAGTGCATCAGGCTGTATTAGAAGATTTTGATAGTCTTTCAGGGTATCAGGTATATGCTTGTGGATCACCGGTAATGGTGAGAGCAGCCCACACTGATTT
>Ga0308012_10002117_pt1 | contig 10167 bp, 2 predicted proteins | sample Neamet179_FD_203133 | JGI IMG/M metagenome (GOLD analysis project Ga0308012, IMG submission 203133) | Marine microbial communities from water near the shore, Antarctic Ocean - #179 | ecosystem: Environmental > Aquatic > Marine > Unclassified | place: Southern Ocean | collected 2014-07-25 | reverse complement strand
TTATAGTTCTGTAGCATTGACTTGTCCTATGTCTAAAAATCCTATTTCAAAACTTGACTTTCTTTAGTTGCATAACCTCTAATTCAAATAGAATTTTAAAAGGTGTTCACATTAATGCGACTGAACCAGAAATATGAGAGAGTTAAGCAAATGTGAAAAAACAATTGAGCTTGCTAATACTATAATTGAAACCATTGAAGAATGATTTGCTATTGGGGAAATTGAAAGTGATATCTACACGAAATTTAAAACGAAATACAAAGAGGATCAAAAGGATTTAGAGTCAAACTTATTGAATTCTATATTTTCGAGTTCGAACCGAAAGAGTAAATGTGGTTTTCTCCGCAATACATTTACTGTCAAGTAGTTTAGCTAAAACAAAAAGCGGAGAATCGGTTGATTTCAACCAATTCTCCGCTCGAGTGAGCTCTAGAGGGAATAGTTCGAATTTTTTAGAGGATATGAGAAGCTTACTTTAACCGTATAAATCTTCAAAGAAGTTATTCTTTAAGAATGATTAATTGGTTTGTCTGTTTAAAATCAGCTGTTGTCATCGTATAGAAATAACTACCAGCTTCTAGATGTGAAACATTCATTTCTATTTCATGTAAACCTTCAGTATACTTAGAGTTTGCAATCACTTCCATAAGTTCTCCTAAAATAGTATATACAGAGATATTAACCTTAGTTGATTCTATAATAAAGAAAGAAATATTAGTTGTCTGGTATGAAGGATTCGGTATCGCATCAAACAAACTTGTTAAAGCATAATCCGGACTAAAGTCGATAGAAGAAACTACATTTACTGCGTCGATTTCATATGAATTAGCTCCAATCGACCAGTTTGTAATTTCAAAGTCTCTAAGCCTTTCATTGTTCCAAACTTTAAGAGCAACAGGTTCGTTTACTAACAATCCATCAACCAATTCAGTATTTACATCGTTACCCCATAGAGTTAATACAGTTGTGGGATTTGAATAGACGGTTGCTCCTACAAGTTTTCCTACAGCATTATACGCAGAAATCTCTGAACCTTCTTCTACCGTACTTCCCCAAACATTCTCTGGAATAACAATTTGCATATTGTTTCCGGTATTTAGAGGTCTATCAAAATGTTTTAATTTTGAATTAATCACGCGACTTGTAGAAACTCTATAGTCTAGGTCGTTAGAGAGATAGAATAGTGTATCTAACTCTAATGCTTTTAATTGATATCCTTGTCCAGGTAGCATATCACCTATTCCGTTAAAATTCCATTCGGGTAAGTATGGGTTTCCATTAAAATCTTTAATCAACAATAAGTTACCAGTACTACTCATGTCCTCTAACACTACATCTACAGGAGATGGACTCTCTCTTAAATAAGAAATTAGGTTCCAACCTTGACTAATAAATAGTGGATTAGCTTCTGGATACTTCTGTAAGCCACAGAGCTCTAGAGTGTCTAATGTATTGGTTTTTACTTGATATCCTTGTCTAAAGTCTAATTCTCCTATACCGTTAAAATCCCACTCTGGTAAATAGGCATTCCCATCATTATCTTTAAGAATAAGTAAGTTCTCAGCTAAAGAGCTCAGAACCACTTCTGCATCCATATCTTCCGCCTGGATATATGAAGAATACATATACCAACCTCCAGGGAGCGTTATACTCTGACAAGTATAGTGATTTAGAGATTCTAAGAATGTTAAGTCATATGGAGTAAATATTGTTGAACCAGAAGAATAAGTTGCACTCAATACATATTGAGCACAAGTATTTATATCCCAAGCCATCCAAACTAATTCATTACCTTCTTGCAGTCCATCAATCTCGTCTGTTGTAGAATCATCACCCATTACGGCAATAAAAGTGACCTCTCCTGTTAGTGATGTATATCCTGCACATTGTAATTCACCAGAATCATTTGTGTAGAAAACACCAATTGTACTTCCTAAAGCTATTTCTGCTCCATTAACTTGAATAGAAATATCTTCAGGAATCATTAGGGTATGATTAATGTCTGATAATTCGAAGTTCCAAGAGCTTGGAACAGTACAAATATATTCACAAGAGCCATCTTCAGTGTTTGCTAAGTTGTTATAGTTAAAGGCTATTTCATCGGTACAACCTTCTACCACTAAAATACAAGAACCATCTTCGGTGTTTGCATTAGGATTAAAGTTTAAGGCAGTTGTATCAGTACAACCATTGACTGGTAGTAGACAGCTACCATCATCAATTGTTGCTAATGAGTCGAAGCTTACAGCCCAATCATAAGTACAACCATAACGATAACAAGATTCATCTGCAGTATTCACATCAACATTTACATCTCCAATAAGAGTTATATAGTTATCTGCCCATTCTGATGTACAGCCATAAATGAAAGGGTAACAAGATCCATTATCACAAATAGTATTGGCATCATAATTAAAGGAAGTATTATCTGTACAGCCAACTGGATTTACGGTAATAGTTACACTATCAGTACAACTCACTCCGTTTTGAGTATGTGTTACCCAATATGTTGTCGTTTGGCTTGGCGCAACAATTATATTTGCTGTAGTATCGTTAGTGGACCAATAAATGTCTGAACTTGGAATTGAGGAACTATTATATAATTCTTGAATTTCTTGAAATGATAGGGCACGGTCATACAAGTAAACATCATCTAAATTTCCATTTAAAAATCTCCATAAATTACCATTATTACTTCCTGCTCCAAGATAAACAGGGTTTGTTGAATTACATATCGCACCCGTTATATTATCGGTATAGACTAACTGACCATTTATATACAAATCCCCTCCATTATTTTGATTATAAGTCATAGTGAAAAATGTCCACGTGTTTAATAAAATGTCTTGAATAGAAATAAATGAAATGTTAAAATTTAAAGAAGTACCAGAAAGTAATTTATTTTCACTAGTAATTAATGTTACATATGTATCCGAGTTACTATCACAATTTTGAACTTGGTACCATTTTGAGATAAGTGAATACTCATTGACAGGAGAATTGGAGATTTTACACCACCCAGCTATTGTAACAGAACCATTATTAAGGGTTTGATCATTTTGTATGTAAATATGGTCATCAATACCATCAAAATTATAAGCAGCATTATCATTTCCAAATCTATCTGTTGTTAATATTGCTCCATTCACAGTTCCATGGTTTCCATTTCCACTTTCATCATTAGAGTTCCCAAAGAATGGATAATAAGCTACTAAACCATTCTGTAAATCAGTTGGTAACTCACTTAAAGAACAGGCTTGTTGGGAATTAATATTTTGTGCATCTACACTAACGCTTATAATTATACTATCCCCTAAACAAATAGTAGTGTCGTTTATGCTAATATTTACATCCATTATATCTACAACAGTATTAATAATAGAATCGCATCCATTTGCTGTTTGCAGAGTATCAATATAATTACCTATCTCATCATAAATACTACCACCAACAGAAATACTTCCTCCATCACAAATAGTAACAGAATCAACAACAAAGACTGAATTGTTTATTGTTAAATTAAGTACCGCTGTGCTATAACAACCATTAACATTGGTTAAAGCACAAGATTGATATGGAACATCATTATTATAAGATGCTCCATTTATTGTTCCATTATTTCCATTAGCGGTTTGATCAAAAACAATTGTTCCATCTCCCTCTTCAAAATCCCAATAACCAACCAATCCTCCCTCATTTCCAGCTGGTGGACAGTTCATGTATTGTTGGATTTCTTGCTCAGAAAGTGCCGTATTCCAAATTTGGATGTTGTCAGAAATACATTTAGTAAAAACTGTAGTAGAAGTAGATCCCTCAGCATATAATCTTGAAAGATAAAGTTCTCTGTTAACATTGTTTATTGAAGCTTGACCTATAAAGACTGAGGAAACTAATTCACCACTTACAAAAAGGAATAATGAATCTCCACTTCTTTGAGCTGTTATATAATTCCACTGAAATAAACCAACTGGATATACAGATTCAACAGTATGTAGAGTAGTGCCAGACTCAAATGTAAATCGCAAGGCATCCTCACCTGTTTCATTCTCATTATACAAAAGCCATTCATTTGTTCCTGGTAATGCTCCGGTATTCCATTTTCCTATCATAAAGTTACCTACACTATTTAATTCTTCTCTATTTACCCACAGACTAATAGTGAAATCAGTATTACCAAAATCAAAAGATGAATTATCTCCAAATCCAACCCAATCATCTTCCCCATCAAAACTTATTGAATAATTATTATCGGAAGTAACATTAGTGCTATATGTTCCACTACTATCGTAAGTTGTTCCATTCCAATCGTAAGAATTACAAGTAGTAATATTAGTGTAGGAAGTATCTACTTGATTTACCGTAATAGTTACACTATCTGTGCAACTTACTCCATTTTGGGTTTGAGTAACCCAAAATGGAGTTGTTGAATCTGGTCTGACTGTAATGCTTGCTGTTGTTTCTCCTGTGGACCAAACAGTATTTGTTTCAGAATTATTAGAGTACAGATAAACCTTTACATTATCTAATGCCCAACTTTCATCACATAAAGATTGTAATCCGTTTGCTGAAAAATCCACTTCTAAAATATTATTAGAAGATATAACAGAATTTGAAATTTGATACATACGAGTTGAGCTACCATTCCAACATAATCCAGGTAAATTAGTCAAAGTTGCTCCTGTTTGATAAGGGTAAGAAGAAAGATAATTCCCAGGATAAGACTGAGTACTACCACCACTAAATGTGGTATTTAGCACACTACTTTGGTTAATAGATAAATCCCAAATATCAGGCCCATTTATTCCAGTCTGATTTCCATCCCAAGAGTCTATTAAATACAAATCAAAATCTATTCTTAAAGAATCATAAGAAGGTAAATTAGCTAAATATAAATTCACAGTAGTATTACCAAAATTACCCAGCACTGTTGTTGAGTTATAATTTAGACTTGATGTAGTATTCCATTCACTACTAATTGTATTCTCAAAATCTTCTAGATAATATAATTGCCATCCAGCAGAATTTCCATTAACTGCTAAAACAACACTATCCCCTAAACAAATAGCAGTGTCGTTTTGGCTAATATTGACATCCATTAAATCTACAACAGTATTAATAATCGAATCACATCCATTTGCAGTTTGTAGAGTATCAATATAACTACCTGTTGTATCATAAATATTTTCTCCTACAGAAACACTTACTCCATCACAAATTGTAACAGAATCAATAACAAAAACTGAATTATTAATTGTTAAATTAAGGATGGCCGAACTATCACAACCATTTTCGTTGATTAAAGGACAAGTTTGATATGGAACATTAGTATTATAAGTTGCTCCATTAATAGTTCCATTATTTCCATTAGCGGTTTGGTCAAAAACAGTTGTTCCTTCTCCCTCTTCGAAATTCCAATAACCAACTAAGCCATCCTCATTACCTGATGGGGGGCAGTTCATGTATTGTAGGATTTCAGAATGAGTAAGTGTTGTACTCCATATATGAACATCATCAATAATACCAACAGGTTGATCTGCTCCTCCATGGTTTCCAATAATACCTATAGGCTCTGTTATCTTAATATTTGAAACACCGACATAATTACCATCAATATAAAATTTAGTTTCATTATTCTCTGCAATTGAAGTAATATGATGAAAACCAGGTGATAGAGAATAAGCATAAAGACCACATCCATAAAAGCTATTAGAATACAAACCTAATTCACCATTTGGATCAAAGAGAATATGATGATAATCACCCAACGATTTTTGAAAAATTGTATTCCACTGAAGAGCAAAATCATTTGGCAAAGGAAACTCTACCCTTGCAGATAAAGTATAAGATGGTGTTGGTGTCCATGAAGGAATATCTATCCATTCATTCGATAAGATGTTCATAGAATAATTATTGCTAACTCCGCCATTATAAGAATATGTTCCGCTACTATCATAAGTCGTTCCATTCCATATTACACTATCACAAGCTGTAATATTAGTATAGGAAGTATCTGATTGGTTAATGGTTAAATTAAGTATTGAGGTGCTATCACAACCATTTTCGTTGATTAAAGGACAAGTTTGATATGGAACATTAGTATTATAAGTTGCTCCATTAATTGTTCCATTATTTCCATTAGCAGTTTGGTCAAAAACAGTTATTCCTTCTCCCTCGTCAAAATCCCAATAACCTACCAAGCCTTCCTCATTACCAGTTGGGGGGCAGTTCATGTATTGTTGGATTTCAGTTTGACTAAGGGCAGTGTTCCAAATAGATAAATTATCTAACAAACCAGTAAAGTAATTATTTGATTGAATCGTAAGCCCATCATTATCAAACCTTGACCCTAAAACTAATTCATTTAATGAAGTTGAATTAATAACTACACTGTTAGAATGAACTAAGCTATCTCCTATATAAAAATTAATATTGTTATTTGAATAAGTACATGTTAACACAAAAAATGTATTATTTGGTACTGTAGCAATAATTTTTTCATTATAAGTATTACCAATCGTATATTTTAACTCTGTATAACTCCTATAAATACCAATACCTTGATTTAAATCATATAATAAATCTGAAAACAATACTTGCCAAGCATGTGTTGAATTTAAATTCTGGTTGTTAAATCCTATAGAAAAAGAAAAATTATTACTAAGGTCTATTCCAGTGTTATTTATGGACACATAGTCATTTCCATCAAAACTCATTGAATAATTATTATCGGAAGTAACATTAGTGCTATATGTTCCACTACTATCGTAAGTTGTTCCATTCCAAACTACACTATCGCATGTTGTAATTATTGTTGAACTTGAAGATGGATAGACACAACTACTATCATCATCAGTTGCAGATAAATCAAAATTACATGCTAAGGTGTCAGTACAACCATTAACAATAACTGAACTGTAATACAACGTACTTATTTCGGTTGGATTAAGAGCTCTGTTCCATAAGCCAAAATCATCTTGCATACCACTATAATATGATGAACCTTGCCCTGAATCTTTTCTACCCAACCAAACTGAGACATTAGAATTAAAATTCACAAAGCCAGATGAAGTTAAACTCCCTACATTTTGTCCATCTAAAAAAACTGTAATTAGAGAGTTTTCTTTTGTAATAACAAAATGATGCCAATCATTAATCGAGGGGAATTGATTAAAGAATAGTTGTTTGTACCATGTATTACCTTGAGAACCTTGTTCATCTTTGTAAAACAAACCTGGGGTACCTGAATGCCCTAAAGTCAACCACCAAGAACCACATTTTAAAAATGCACCCGTGGCGTTGAAACCGCTATTTCCACTTATTTGATTATTTGGAAAATTTGACCAAAAAGACCAGGTATAATTTGATTGATTATTAATTTGAGTAACTGCAGAAATATTAATAAAATCATCAACTCCATCAAAATCATATGCTGCATTAGCTGTTCCAAAACGATCAGTTGTTAATGTCGCTCCATTAACAGTCCCGTCATTCAGATTCCCACTCTCATCAATGGCGTTGCCATTAAAAGGCCAGTAACCAACAAGACTATCGGTAGGAACATAATTGGGCACTTGTGCAAATAAATTAAAAGAGGTGAAAAGTAGTAAGTAGGTTAATAGTTTTCTCATAATAATCGAGTTATTCATTAAATCACTAAAGCTTAAAGCTTAGTAATTAAGTGATTGTGTAAATATAGTTTATTAAAAATGAGATGATACAATCTATGATAATAGGGTTAAATACTTTTTTATATTATTCTACAACTGTTAGCTGTTTTGTTAAAGTCTTGGTAGAAGTTTGTAAGCTATAATAGTAAATTCCACTTGCAAGGTTTGCTCTTTGTAGGTTTACTTTATGCAAGCCTTTTTCGTAGTCTTTATAGTCAAGGGTATATACTTCTTGTCCGAGTGTATTTGTTAAGCATAGCTTTGCTTTTGTTGCCTCTGGTAGATAAAAACTAATTTCAGTATTAGAGCGTACTGGATTAGGAACATTTTGGAATAACTCTAGTTCTTGTGCTATTTGTTCTTGCTGTTGGATTCCTGCAATTACACTCATTCCATCTTTTGCAAACACATCGTTGCCTCGCTCCCATTCGCTTACTTTTAGTTCGCTTAGTTTATCGCTTGCTTGATTATACAAAACAAGGGTAAACACTTCACCATTGACTAAACCTTCTTTTTCTTGTGTGTACTCATCGTCTCCCCATATAGCTATGGCATTATGTCCTTCTTGTAAAGCAACACTTCCTACCATATTTCCTTTGCTGTCGTAGGCTCCTATTTCATCACCTATTTCTGGTGTACTTTCCCAAGCAGCATCTAAAATGAGTACCGTATGGTTACTGCCTGTGTTTACAGGACGAGCAAAGCGTTTTGTGTTTGTAGCTATTGCACTGTGGTTGTTTTGCTCTAATCTATACTCGGTAGCATTACTCTCAAAAGTTAATACGGTTTCACCAGTCGTTTTTATTTGATACCCTTTACCTGGTTTAAAATTTCCGATTGCATTAAAGTTCCATTCTGGTAAATAGACTAAGCCAATCTGATCTTTTATTATCATAACATCTTCTACAATGGCATCCATTACTGGGATAACATCTGCTTCGTTATTTCTTAGGTATGCCATCATATTCCAACCCTCAGTAAATGTTATAGGGTTTAATTCTGGTATTACTCTACTACCTCTTATCGATAGTATATTCTCCGAGAGCATTTTGTACTGATATCCTTCCTTAAATTCTAAGTCACCAATTCCGTTAAAACCTAATTCTGGTATGTATACGTAACCAATGTTGTTTTTGGCTACCACCAAGCCTGATTGTACTTCTGCAAAAACATCTTCCATATTTTTAGCATAAGGTCGTACATAGGTTGAGACAATTCCCCAACCATCTTGTAAGTCTATATCTTGTGTAGTAGTAAGGTTTTGCTGAAAACCTTGACTTAAATGAGTAAGCTCACCTAAATCTCCAGAAATAACCTCACCTATGGTGGAGCTAAGTGATGCAGTTCCATTAGTTTGTACCGAGCCCATAGGACTAATAACTTGTCTTTGGATGCTTTGTGCAGTAGCACTTATGGAAAATACTAGGATGCAGTATGTGAGTAGTTTTTTCATTTTTGTTTGAAGGTTAAAATTAGCTTTTAGTTTAAACTTTAAAAACATCCCCCATTTTCAAAATTCATCCGCTCCGCGGTGTACGTAAATAGGTAAAGGGGTAAATGGTTAAAAAGCCCTGACTGCACGAACTCTACGATAAGAATCCTTAAGGTAACCGTAATTTGCGTCAGTAGATTGACCATTACCGAAATTGAGATCCCATGAATGTGAACCAAAGGTCTCCGAGGAAGACCAATACGGAGAAGTCTGGAAATTACCTATATTACCAGCGGTACTACCGACTCCTATAGTATTATACATTTCTTTGTGCTCATCTTTTGAGGGTAAATACCAGTCTGTATAATCCTCTGTTGTTGCGATTAAACATTGATAAGCAGCCATATTTGTTTCTGTACAACCTGCTACTATATCTAAGGAATTCTGACAACCTGTACCTATAACATATCCATCTGCTCCATTTATATCCGTCCCAATACAGCCCCATTCATAATTACCTAAATCCACCATTGATGAGACCAGACCATGCTGACCAGTCTCATCTACATAGAATACCATACCACCATGGATAAGCTCTCCTGGATGTAACATCAAGCAATCTCCATTATTTATTGTTGCTAGGGTATCATAGTTATATCCTAAAGAATCGGTACAACCAAACACATCAGTTGAACTCATATCACATTTGCCATCGTCTACCGTTGCCCATAAATTGTAATTGGGGTAATTTTCTAAAATACATCCGTAAACAATACACGAACCATCATTTACTCCTGCCTCAGCATTGTAGTTTTCTGCTAATTCAAATACACAACCACCACTTAAGCAAGATCCATCGTCTGTATTTGCTAAAGAATAATAATTCCCCGATAATATGTCAGTACAACCATAAACTATACACATGCCATTACTAATTGACGATTCTGAATAAAACACTCCATCAGTACAATCACAATCCGTATTTACGTTAGCTAGAGTAGAGTAATTCAATGCAACATGATCCATACAGCCATAATCAGCAAGAGTCTGACATAAACTAGAATTAAA
>Ga0308012_10002111_pt1 | contig 10189 bp, 26 predicted proteins | sample Neamet179_FD_203133 | JGI IMG/M metagenome (GOLD analysis project Ga0308012, IMG submission 203133) | Marine microbial communities from water near the shore, Antarctic Ocean - #179 | ecosystem: Environmental > Aquatic > Marine > Unclassified | place: Southern Ocean | collected 2014-07-25 | reverse complement strand
CTCAAATAAGGAATCTGCTTCTTCAGCCATATCAGTAAACCGATAGTAAGCTGTTCTAGTGTCCTCCTGCTCTTGTAGGGTTATAGGGATACCTGATTCGCTAATTGTTGGCACGTAATACTCCATGCTATTCACCATAGCCATATCTACAGCGAATGATTGGCGGCTAACTAGAGAGATAGCTTTTCTATCATAAGCATTTAATGGAGTCTCCCTTCGAGTGCTCTTACCTGTAAACCTAATGCCAGGGAGTAGTCCATAACCTTTAGCATCAAGCTCCCCTATATCTTCCCCTACTTGAGGTAAAGCTTGAGCAAATTTAGCATCAAGCTCCTCCCGTAATTCACCCTTCACTTGAAGGATAGTTACTAAGATAGGGTGAAGTGTGGGGGTAACAAGGTAGCTAAAGATACCCACATTTCTAAGCGAGTAAATCATCTCACTGTAGAATTGCATATTATCTCCATAGTCGGCGCCCAATGCCTGCTCGTCAGCATCTAGCTTAGAAGCTAGTGTAACTAGAGGCATAGTTGGTTTAGGGCTTGTACTTATGATGTAGAAGATACGTGCAGCAATAGATTCAACTATCTTAATCTGCTTGTTATCTCCTGGCGTATCCCCTGCATTCCACTCAGTTATCAGATAACAGGTATCGTTGAACAGGTCTGCATAGGCTTTGATCTCCATATTAGGTGTATGCCATTTCTCAGTCCAGGTGCTATAAGCAGTAGATAAGCTCATGCGTTGATTCACCTCTGTCATAGCATTCATTAACTAACTCCTTTGGTTTCAGGTAATGTAGCAGCACCCAGGATACTTAAAGCAGCCTCAATAGATTTAGCTTTGGCTTCGTCATCTCTGATTGAAGCTTCAACTAACGCTGCTGGCTTAGGCTTATTAAGTTCAGCTAGGATCAAGTCGATAGCGCTAGGCTCTTTACTTGCTCTGGCTTGGATCTCTTCTGCTGCTAATTGCATTGAGAACTTAATGTCAGCGTTACCTGCTAAGGCTGTATTCACTGCGTTCATAGTAGTTTCCTGCTGTGCTTGGGTCATGCCTGAGTAAGTTAGGTCTGTCTGTATCTTGAAAGTCTGACTTACTTCAACTTCCTGGCCGTTAACATCAATGATTAAAGTACCCACTAGGCGTACAGATTTAGGTTGAGTTTTAGTAGCTGTATAGTTGTTCATGGTTTTTCCTATTTAGTGATTTAAGTTATAAAATGGTATTGTGATTCTTTATAGCCGGTACCTGAGAGACGAGGTCCCCTCGTACCGAAGATGAGGCGTTAAAAGTGGTTGGGCGTAACTAGCATTAGTTGCTTCTTTAAGTAGCGGATCTCCTGTTGTAGTAGCTTTACTACTTTATTAGCCTCTACGATGTCGTATGCATACGTAAAGCCTGCTTGAGAAGTTGTGCGGAACTGTCGTTTAGTTTGTTCTAGTGGGTTTGGTGTACTCATGGTATCTCCTGGTTAGTAACGGCTCTTATGCTTATTGTTAAATAGAATACTAACTTCTTCTAAGGTTTCCTCACTTCGTTCGTACGAAACCTTCTCATTGTTAGTATTCTATTTAACAAGCGCATGTACCGCCTTTAGTTGAAATTTATGTTGACATGGTTGTAGGTGGTGGGTATTAACTCTGTTATGCTATACGTCCAATAGACATATAATTAGTAAGAGACTAGTTAACTAACCCCCGCAGGGAAGACTTATGCCAACACAGACAGTAGCAGCAACAGAGTTAATCAAGGAAGTCACAAAGGATGGTAAGTATTTACCCCTATTGTTATGCATTATGTTTTTAGCTATTGGAGCTGCCTTAGCGATTAGTGGGACTAACTTTATCAGTCTATCTACAGCAGCAGATAACGAGCGTAAGTCATTAGAGGCAGACAAAGAGGGTTCGGAAGATCGTTTAGAGAATAGGGAACAGATAAGAGCGACAAACCAAGCTTTACAGTATTTAACAGTAGAGGTAAGTAAGTTGACCAGCGTAGTAGCAGCTAATCAAAAGGATAACGCTCAACGAGACATACTCATTGACCGGAACGCTAGGTAATGACCTTAGGCCAGAAACAACGGCTATTTGTACGTATGTTAGGTCAGTTAATAAATCACGCTTACCTTATTGGGTATGAGATGTCACTCAGTAGGGGCTATGCCTCAGCAGCTGCTAATAAAGCAGATGGGGGACATCCTAGAAGTAATCACCTAAACCGCCTTGCTATTGACCTCAATTTGTTTAAAGATGGTAAATTCCTCACATCCACTGAAGACCACGAGCCATTAGGGCTGTACTGGGAATCTATCGGAGGTACGTGGGGCGGAAGATTTAACGATGGTAACCATTATTCACTAGAGCACAACGGAGTAAAATAATATGAACATTCTAAAAGCACTTAAGAGTTTCTTAACTTTAATTATCGAGAATGGATTAGCAGGACTAACTAAATTAGACGGCGTTAAGAAAGGCTGGAAACGGCATACTACCTCAGCAATATTTGCAGGCGCAGGTGCTCTAGCATTTAGCTTCGGAATTGATCTAAGCTTATATGTTGAGAACGTTGAAGCAATATGGGCTGCAGGTGGTGGCTTATACCTTAGTATAATGACTTTACTTAAGGTGGCTGCTGATCAAGGTGGAGCTTGAAAGCCCTTGTAGTACTATCGCTTGTCATTGCATTGAGTGGTTGCTCAATGTTCAGTGGCAACTCGACTGAGGTAATTGCGGTAGATCAATCCGGTAAAGCCTTGAAAGGTATATTTGGTGGATCGGTTAAGCTCAAGACTACTCAAACCCAGGCAGTAGCTCTTGGCGGTAATGAAGAACGCACATTGATAGTAATGGCTGAATTGGAGTCTAAGAAGTTAGACCTTGAGATAGCTAAAGCAGTTAATAACGTTGATATTTCATGCTATACCCTAAGCGCTGAATCATTTGATAATTTGCAAGCGGCACCTAAGGAAGCATACATCCGTGAGGCTTCTCAGTGTCAACGTGAGCAGCGATTTACTAGCGTCATTTCAATGCTTGGAGATGTAATAGGTAGCCTAAGTAAAGGCGAATCCGATATGTCGGCAGTCGCTAATTCTTATGGGCAAACCATTAGAAGTGTAGCTAGTGAGGGCACAAAGAAACTTCAAGCTGTGGTTAATCCCTTAGCTATTACCCTTGGTATTAGAGAGCGTGAATCAACTGCACGTAGGAATGGCGATAACTTTGCTAAAACGGTTAAGTATGCTGCTGAGAATGCAGGTGATGTTACAGCAAGCATAAGCACTACTCAGAACGTCAGCTCAGATGCCAATACTGGCGGAGCTAGTGGTGATACTGGAGTAGGTGGTAGTGGGTCAGGTGTTGCTACAGGCGGTACTAATGGGGATACTAACTACAACATAGGTCGAGGTATCTATGACACCGATACTAGCGATACTGCACAAGCACTCGTAGATTCTGATGGGTCTCAGTTATTAAACCCTGGAGCTAAGGGTGCTGTTAATAATCAAAGTAATGTAGACCAGCAGCCTATCATTGATGAGCAGAATGCTGACTTAAATAACCAGCCTAGAAATGGCTCAGACAATAGCGTCTTGTAATGCGTGTAGACCTCTCTGAATACATCCCTCTTTCAGCCACTGAGTTGGAAGGGGGATTCTTCCTTACAAACACCCCAATTATTCTGACAGTCTACGGAGTACGTTATGTCGTACCTGCAGGCTTTGTAACAGACTTCTCGTCTATCCCTGCTGGATTTCGTTTTCTTGTTAGGTTTAGTAAAGTTAGAACTGCTGGCGCCTTACATGACTTCCTGTATAAGGAAGGTGAGTGGGATGGTAAGAAGGTATCCCGTAAGCGTGCTGATAAGATATGGCGTGAGGTTGCTAAGGTAGGTCCTAATAAAGCTTCTAAGGCACAAGCCTGGACTGCCTATGTGGGACTTCGAATGGGCGGTTGGAAGCGTTGGGCCGAGTACCGTAAAATGAGTAAGAATAATGTTTAAATATAAAGCTACAGTCCTATCTATCTATGATGCAGATACCATTACAGTAGAGTTGCGTAAGAGCTTCCCTATTGGCTTCGGTATGCGGCTAGACTGGGTCTGGACAGGTAGGAAGTGCAGGTTGTTTGGTATCAATGCTCCTGAAATGAGGGGCCCTGAGAAGGCTGATGGCACTATAGCCAGAGACGCTCTGAGAGAGCTGATTCTAGGCAAGGAGATTATCTTACAAACACGTAAGGATAAGTCAGGTAAGTATGGAAGGCTCCTAGTAGATGTATACCTAGGAGACCTCCACATTAACCCTTGGCTTGTAATGAATGGTTATGCCCGGTGGCAGGATTACTAAATACCAGTTGTTATAAATAAGGCTAAAGGCAGGAATGCCACAAAGCCAGTTAGTACTTCTTCAATTAAAATGTTCATAAGTATGCTCTGTTCAGAATTTCTGAACGGTTAATATAAGTGAACACGCATTATACTGCCCGATTAAGAGCAGTCTAATGACTTGTTGTCATAGGTGTTATGCCATGATGTCTATATCGACGTATAGGCCGTTGTTGAAGTAGAAGTATGCGTAGCTATCACTACCCTCTACACGGATGTAGCGAGTGTATGGAACACCCTCTACCTTACCCTTTATGTCCCCTTCGATAGTCTTAGCGCCCATGTCCTTGAGGGCTTTCTTAAAGTTCTCGTAGTGATTCATTCTATTACCTCCTTGGTTGTACTTCTGAGTAACAGCCGGCTCTAGGCTCTACAGCTCTACGTAGCTTCATGCCATCAGTACGCTCAGGCCTGCCATTGCACCAGTGTTTAATTGTCATACGGTCTACTTTGTGGGCCTCTGCTGCTTCACGTTGGCTCCCATATGTAGTGCCATATACTATCCAATTGGTTGCCCAGTGGTGCTGGTAGTTAGGGTCTTTAATCTTCCTTCTTGTGAGTGCCATGAAGTTCTCCTATTCGTTAAAGTCGTTTGGGTCAATTACCCGGTTATCCAGAAAGCCTTTAGTTATGGGTATGTTTGTGGCTATATCTCCTAGGGTTTCAGCACAGCTACATAGGTCTAAGGCCTGCTGCCTGGATAAACAGGCTTCAGTTCTCTCTTTTGTGAGGTATGATCCAGCACTATCTATAAATCTACGTTTACGCATAATTACTTCTCCAGTTTAGGTAGCAATACTACCTTCGTTATCTTGTTTACTACATTTAATATATTGTTGCATAGTAGTGTTTATCTTACGGTGGATACCTCTGTTATCCACTACATCGAATGAGTTGAATGAGCTCCCAGCTCTTACATAGATATTATTAACATCCTTACCTAAGAAACTGAATGTTTCTCCATTAAGGATGTTAATACAGTCTACTCTTTTATTACGATCAGATTGGGATATACCTCCAGAATTTAGGATCTTTATATGAGGTTCAATGAACTCTTGACAGCCTTTAAGGCATAGGAAGCTTACTAAGCAAAGTACGGTCAGTTCCCGTACAAGTTTTATGGTTCTGTGCTTCATTCTAGGGCTCATATTATTCTCCTGGTTTAATATCTATCCATGTAAAGCTTACCTCTGCATTGCAGAAGTCGCAGATACCGTAGTGTTCCTCACCGAAGTCGTCTAGTAGTTCCACTACAGCCCATCGCTGGGTAATAGGGTTCCATTTAGCTGTGGCTTCAAAGGTACCTTTTCCTGATGTATTACATTTACTGCACACCAAATCTTTAGGTGCTTTCATAGTAATCTCCTAATGTAAGAATTTAAGTTTAGCTTCGTCTAGGACAAGGAAAGCTTTGCGATACTTCTCTACTCTAGCTAGGTCTTTCTTACTAACGCCCTTGAGCCGGGTAACGTCTGAGTTATGGGTTAAATCCGCTTGCTTAACTCGGATAGCATCATAATTATCAGTCATCTTATCTATATACTCTTCATAAGTTTCGTCAGCGTAATGCGTTAGCGTTAAAACTGTATCTACTACCCGTTTACTAAACCCGTATGCCTCTAAATTAGTTAGCGTATAGGGTGAGTCTTCTATCACATCATGTAGTACAGCTATGATAGCTAGCTCAGTATCAAACATTAACTGGGTCATTAAGTGTAGTGGGTGGAGAATATAGGGCTTACCTGCCTTATCAAATTGGTTTAAGTGAGCGTCGTTAGCTATTGATATAGCTAGGGCTAATTGCTCATTAAGTTTATTGCTCATATTTATTTTCCTCTAGGGGTTGAATTACATAAAAAGAGTCATATTACTATTATCCTTTAGGTAGCCACTGTTACAATAATGAACATCAACTTAGTCCAATCATCATTACCCTGATAAGGGCTACTCCAATACCATTCATTATCTTTACTTGGTGTAGGTAGTAGTTGTAATCTACTCACGAATTTTATATCTAAGTCTACATGTACTAGGCCATGCTCTACTCCGCCTTGGAATAGTTGTTCTACGTTAATTAGCGTGCCCATAACATCATAGCTATCAAGCTGCCTAGGTGGATGGTTACAGTCAGTCTGCCGGCCACCACTCTCTATCTTAATTAACTTAAGTATCATCTTCTTCTCCTAGGGTTAATGAATAGACGTTTAATGTCTAAGAATAAGAATATTACAGGTACTGCTGGCCAGCCTAGAGCAAGTAAAGCTAAGGAACTGTCCCGTATATCTGCTTTATCTAATCTGACTACCATCCTAGCTAAAGAATAAGTAAGCTTTATGCCAAGTACATATAAAATTAGCATTGCTATAAGATACTCATTCATTATCTATCTCCTGTAATTTCTTTATTAAGTCTTTAACGTTATCACTGTTTAGTACAATACTTAAGTAATTATCTGTACCTTCATCTACACCGTACATAGATACAAATGTATTACCATTAAAGTGTTCTAACTCTAATGTCTTAAGGTCTTCTCCTAAGTGCTCTTCAATCTTTAGTTCAATTGACATTTGATTCTCCTATTTAGTACGTGTGATGGTGAAGTAACTTATAACTATACTGGCGCCTACTTTTAACGTAAGTAAGCGATACTTCGAATCTCCCTCTATGTAGGGAGGTATATAGTCTGCGTTGAAGTACGTGGTAGCTCCTATCTGTCGGTTACGGCAAGTAAATTCCTTAGGTTCGAAGTTCACATATTCTTCCTCTAAAGGTAGCTCTGATTGCTCAGTCATATCGGTGCCCTTCTTCTCTTCTAACATACGTCGTATCTTTCTCAGCTCAGCATGTGCTAATGCCTGATCAAGCTTTTCCTTTTCCTGGCTTGCTACGAAGTCAGGTATAGGCGCTTGTACTAAGCCACTAGCCCAAGTAGTAAGACGTAACTTCTTCTTGTTACTTAGCTCCATAGCCTTGGCTAGCTGCTTATTAGACTCCTTAAGCTGCTTAATGGTAATAGTCTGGTGTTGGATCAACTCAGCTATTTTAAGGGCACTAAGCTTACCTATAAGGTGCTTCATGGGCTCTTTAGGGTTACGCTTAATGGCTCTGATACCAGTTACCTGGTGCTCTTTATTTAATCTATCTAATGTATTCATGATTGTTCTCCATCGAATGGCGTTGGTCCCCACATCTCTTCCCAGCACATAGGACAGATGCCACTAATTAGTAGCTCTCTATCTTCTGCGCTTAGGTGAGGGAAGTGGTCTTGGATTAAGGGTAAGCTAGATCTATTCTCTACCCAGTCTTTAAGCTGGGCAGCATAGATAGCTATCTCTTTTGGTTTATTACATTTAACGCACGTTACTTCAGTTGGATTAGTCATGATATTCCTGCATAGAATGCATTTTCAGTTGGTTTAATCTCAACACCACAAGAGCGGCATTCAAAGACGTCTACTTTAGCCTGCCAATCATGGTGATACTTAAACCACTGCAAGTGATGGGTTTGCTGATCAGCTGGTTGGCTCTCACTATTACCACACTCACAAGCTAAGTGAATGAAAGGATCTGGATGATCCTCTAGGTCATACTCTATTGTTATAGGGCTAGGCATTAGAAGTCTCCCGGTAATAATCAGCCCACAAGTTTCGGGTATCAATCAGCTTAGTTATGCTGCGTTTACCCACTTTTACTTTAGCTTTACGTTTAGCGTCAGCTTCTGAAGTAGCTGTAACTTTAAGCTCAATAGCGTGGAACTGTACGTGTACTAAGTAGTCTCTTTGTTTACTCATCTGTCTCTCCTGTTATAAAGTTACCGGTAAGTTCTTGCTGTATAAGTAGCTCATCCATTACTACACCAAAGGAGTTATTTCCTTTTACTAGGTAGCGTTTTACTGCGTTTAGGTTTTCTGGCTTACATTCTTTCTCCTTAAAATGTTTAAGGGCCTTAAAGGTGCCTAAGTTCTTAGTTATACAGGCGTTGTATAGATCTATCATTAGGGCTTCTGCGAAATCATGTGCTTCTTTAGTCCACTTCATTGGTTTCTCCTGATTAAGTTAACTTGCATAGTAAGTATTGTCTTCTACCCAGCCAGCTTCTTCTAAGCCTTCTAGGACGTTAGGGCCATGTAATTCTATAAGGGCATCTTCATCCCCTGCACTCTGTACCATCATTCTTATTACCTTTAAGTCCATATCAGCTATGTGCCAATACACATTAAAGTCCATGTACAGCTCCGCTTTACTTGAGCCTCCATAAGCTATTGTTGTTTCTACCGGGAATAGGTATCCATCAGTATCTAGGCTAAATGTCTTAACAGGCATCCCGGGTAAATCAGGTAGGCCTACTTCCATCCATAGTATTGTTTTCATAATAGTTCTCAGGTAGTTACTAGTTAGCACTTATATAGATATTTTCATGTCCAGTGGAGGTTATTAACCTAACCTTATATAAGTATCCGCTCTTGGCTAAGCCCTTTAATCTGCCCGTAGCTACTCCTGGCTCAATATTAAAGTTAGCGGCGACATCTTTAGAGGTTACCCAGAGGTCATTAAAATTGTGAACAAAATGGAATAACTTAATAGCTCCAGGAGTTAAACGTAACTGTTTATATTTTGCTGGATTTGCTAAGTATTCTTCACGTTCTTCTTTAGTGGTAATGGGCTGTGTTTTCATAGTATCTATCTCAGGTTTAGTTGGTTTATTAATTTAGGAGACTTTCTCAGCTTACGGATAGCTTGCGCCTTAATCTGCCCTACTCGGGTACCGGAGATGCGAAGGTCTTTAGCAACTGCTCTCATTGTTTTGCCACCTCGTATACATCTATCGACTACTACCTGTTCCTTAAGGGTTAGGAGTTTGATTAGTGAGGCAGCAATCATCTGGTGAGTTTCTTTGTTCTCAAGTAATAGTTCTGGGTTAGATCTAATGGCTGTAACAATGCACATAATGTTAATCCTATTGGTTTATTTGATTTTATCCATCCATAAGCAGGATCTGGTTCCTACTTCTCTTCTGCGTTCATAGCTCTGTAGGTGCTGTAAACGTACGATGAGTTCATGGGTTATTTCTAGCCAAATAGCTGAATCAGGTGAATCAGGTTGTTTAAGTATATTGATAAGTGCATCTGCATCAATTAGGTCTATTAGACCTTCTATTCTGGCTTCTCCAGATGGATCTGCAAGATTTTCCATAGCTTCGTTATATAGGTTTTCGAGTGCTGAATGTTTCATAGTATCTATCTCTATTGGTTTAGTTAAGGTTAGGTTCGGTGGAAATGTCCTTTAGGACAAAAGTTAAGGAATAACAAGAGGATGGGAACGAGGTCGCAAAAGACCGAGGATTAACCCACCGTCAAATCACACCGACGGAGTCGGAAGACTAATGGGAATATTAACAATAGTGAGTGCCTCAGGCATCCTAGCTAACCCCTCTCACACGAGATTCTATCTTCTATAATACTAGTAGCCTAGCCACTGTGCGTAGCACACAGAGCCTCTCAGAAGCTTTAGGAGTATGCAGTATCCACATACTGGTTGTATTAGAGCTATGCGACTATTCTGGTTTCGAATATGGAATATCCAGTATCCGGATGATGGATAATGAGGTTTATAAGTATCCCCTATTTCTTACCATCTATCTCCCCTGAAAGCCTGAGCCCCATACCCGTAGGTATAGGGCGACTGCTTTAGTACTTACAGCATCTGCTGAGAGTTCGGATACGAGACTTGAGCTCACGGGCTGCCACTAATCGGTAATGGCTCTCGTTGCTTGCATCATGGAGGATCTTACGAAGCTCGGT
>Ga0308012_10002109_pt1 | contig 10193 bp, 8 predicted proteins | sample Neamet179_FD_203133 | JGI IMG/M metagenome (GOLD analysis project Ga0308012, IMG submission 203133) | Marine microbial communities from water near the shore, Antarctic Ocean - #179 | ecosystem: Environmental > Aquatic > Marine > Unclassified | place: Southern Ocean | collected 2014-07-25 | reverse complement strand
TCTTGCGTACCTCAGGCTTGTGCAACTCACCAACCGGGAACAACGACTTAGCAAAAGCATGCTCTCCCACCGCATGCAAAAAATAGCTTTGATCTTTGTTCCCATCTAAACCTTTAAGCAAACGAGACCGACCCTGATGTAAGTCGGTTCGAGTGTAATGACCCGTGGCAATAAAATCAGCACCAAGAATTTGGGCGTAATCAAGAAACACTTTAAATTTGATCTCTCGGTTGCACAGAATATCGGGATTAGGGGTTCGCCCAGCACGGTACTCTTCGAGAAAATGTTCAAATACGTTGTCCCAGTAATCGGCAGCAAAGTTTGCTGTATGCAAGGTAATGCCAAGTTTGTCTGATACTTGCTGTGCATCGGCCAGGTCAGCCATGGCCGTGCAATACTCTGAACCATCGTCTTCGTCCCAGTTTTTCATAAACAGGCCCTCAACTTGATAGCCCTGTTGCAGCAGCAAAAGTGCCGCCACAGACGAATCAACGCCGCCAGACATGCCTACGATAACTTTTTGGGTTTTACTCATGGGACACCGAACTACTTTTTATGACAGTAATAATGTCGTTACTATAAGCCGTTACGAAACATTTCCAAAGAGAAAATACGTCCGGCTTCATAGTCGTCGAGTACCTGTAGCACCGAGTTACTACGCGGAATGTTGCTTGGGTCTCTAATTTCGGCCGCAGACAACCATTCAGCACTGTCGATATCGGGGTCAAGTTCTGCTGTGGCGTTAAACTGCAAAGGCTCAGCAAGGAAGGTATGGCGGTAATAGGTAATACCCGTTGTCGCTGACTTAGCATTTGAAAAACCTAAGAAGCCAGTTATCTTAATAGTCCAAGCGGTTTCTTCTAACGTCTCTCTCAATGCTGCAGCCATAATATCTTCGCCGGGCTCTACATGGCCCGCAGGTTGGTTAATAACCTTAATACCTTCTTGAGTCTCACGAACCATCAAAAATTTGTCATCTTGGACAACAACAGTGGCTACGGTGAGGTGTATTTTATTTGGCACAGACGATTCCTTTAAAGTAAGTTGCAACTATTATACGGCGTCAACCAGCTTATATTTCCCTGGCTGGAGGTCCTCTAACGACCACGCCCCAATAGCCACACGCACTAACCGCAGCGTGGGTAAATTGACCGCAGCGGTCATACGTCTTACTTGACGGTTTCGGCCTTCATTAATAACAAGCTCAATCCAACTGTCGGGTACGGACTTTCGCACACGAATCGGCGGAATACGCTCCCAAAGGTCTGGTTCTGACAGAATTTTACAAGATACGGCCCTGGCCATACCATCTTTCAATTGCACACCTTTAATAAGATCTGCACAGTCTTTTTGGGTGGCAATACCCTCAACTTGGACCCAGTAAGTCTTAGGTAATTTGTACTTGGGGTCGCTTATTTTGGCTTGTAACGTGCCGTCATCGGTCAGCAGCAATAGGCCTTCAGAGTCTAAATCTAGACGGCCAGCTGGGTACACGGCCTTTATATCAATGTAATCGGCAAGCGTTTTTCGCTCGAGGTCATCAGTGAATTGACAGAGCACCTGAAAGGGTTTGTTAAAAATGATCAATTTGAACAATATGGCCTCCGAAAAATGTCATTATAAATGAAACAGAGTTACAAAAAAGACCACATATCATGCTAAAATGGGGATATTAGGTAAATTTTTTACAAAAAGATTTAGTAGGCAATACAAATATCGAACATCAATGGAGCTAAAAATGGGATACAAACATATTCAAGTGCCAGCATCTGGCGAAAAAATTACGGTCAATGCTGACTTTTCAATCAACGTTCCAAACAATCCTATTATCCCCTTTATCGAAGGTGACGGTATCGGTATCGATATCACTCCAGTAATGGTTAAAGTGATTGATGCAGCAGTGGCGAAGGCTTATGACGGCGTAAAACAAATCTCTTGGATGGAAGTCTTTTGTGGTGAAAAAGCGGCTGAATTATATTCAGGTGACTGGTTCCCCGCTGAGACCCTTGAAGCAGTCAAGGAATATATAGTCTCTATTAAAGGCCCATTAACAACGCCCGTCGGTGGTGGTTTTCGTTCGTTGAACGTTGCGCTACGTCAAGAGCTTGACCTCTTTGTCTGTCAGCGCCCAGTGCGGTGGTTCGAGGGTGTACCTTCGCCAGTTAAAGCGCCTAATAAAGTTGATATGTGTATCTTCCGTGAGAACTCCGAAGACATCTATGCCGGTATCGAGTGGAAAGCAGGCAGCGACGAAGCAACGAAGGTTATCAAATTCTTGCAAGACGAAATGAAAGTTACCAAAATTCGTTTTGACACCAACTGTGGCATCGGTGTTAAGCCAGTTTCAGAAGAAGGTACTAAACGCTTGGTGACTAAAGCCATTCAGTACGCTATTGACCAGAACAAGCCATCTGTAACGCTTGTGCACAAAGGCAATATCATGAAGTTCACCGAGGGCGCATTCTGCGACTGGGGCTACGAAGTAGCGCGTGAATCATTCGGTGGCGAGCCTCTAGACGGTGGCCCATGGCATACAGTTAAGAACCCAAACACTGGCGAAGATATTGTCATCAAAGACGTTATCGCTGACGCCATGTTGCAGCAGATCATACTGCGTCCAGATGAATACAGCGTGCTAGCCACACTGAACCTAAACGGCGACTATATCTCAGACGCACTGGCGGCACAGGTTGGCGGTATCGGTATTGCACCGGGCGCAAACTTGTCAGACGACATAGCTATCTTTGAAGCGACTCACGGCACAGCGCCTAAGTATGCTGGACAAGACAAGGTGAACCCAGGTTCATTGATCCTGTCTGCCGAGATGATGCTTCGTCATCTTGGTTGGGGAGAAGCAGCTGACCTAGTGATTAAAGGCATCGAAGGCGCCATTGGTGAGAAAAAGGTTACTTATGACTTTGAACGCCTGATGGACGACGCTATCTTAATGTCCTGTTCAGAGTTTGGTGACGTGATGATCGAGAACATGTAAATCACGCTTCAGACACAAAAAAACCCGGCCACTGTGTCGGGTTTTTTGTGTCTGGGCTTTACTACTCTGGCCAACGAAATTAAAGACAGCTCCAGTGTTAATGCTCGCAGCTTGGCTTATGCAACGGGTGGTATGTTCGTCCCATTCTTTGATCATCTTGCATCCTATTTAAGAGTTGAAACATTTGGTGCTGATCACCCACAGACTGATTTAGAGTCCGTTATTACAAAAGGTGTTGTGTGGGGCATTTGTCTAATCTGCCTGGTGATTACCATGCGAAGTAATGATATCAGAGGGATGGGCAAGTAATTTTGTTTAATAGTTTGACTCTGGACTATACTCCAAGGTTTATAGTGACACTATGGAATCGAAAATAATGTTAACTTTATTTCATAAATAGTAGCCTTTACACATGTAGTCTCAATCAGTTGTTCAGGGTAAAATTGAAGCTATGGCAATGAATCTCTTTAATACCAAAATTGGACTAGCCCTCGGAGGCGGTGCAGCCAAAGGCATTGCGCACATTGGTGTATTAAGTGCCTTAGAAGAAGCAGAGGTTGATATCAGCTATATCTCCGGTACCAGTGTCGGCGCTATCGTTGCGGCGCTGTATGCCTTTAACGTCGATACCAAGACCATTGGTAGTTTAGCCCGACGGTTAACCATGTCTAAGGTCACCACGTTTAAACTTAACAAGACTGGCTTCTTCTCTACTAATTCATTGCGTGAGCTAATCTTGGAGTATCTCGGCGAAGTGAACATCGAAGACGCAAAGATACCTCTCGCCATCGTGGCGACTGATATTAACAGTGGTGAAGAGGTAGTCTTTACTCGCGGTCCCGTAGCCGATGCCGTATGCGCGTCAGCGGCTGTTCCGGGCATTTATATTCCTGTGGTCATCGACGGTAGAACCTTGGTCGATGGCGGCTTAGTTCAAAACGTACCTGTGCGTCCCCTAAGAACGATGGGGGCAGGGGTAACCATTGCCAGTAACCTTAGCGGTGTTCATCACTACTCAGAGCCTAGCCACGTTGTCGATGTTATGCGTAACGCCTATGAAATTGCCGTTAGCCAGCACACCAAAGCTCAGCTTAAGGGTGTCGATTTGCTTATTTCAATGGACCTAAGCGATTTTAGCCTGCGCGATAATACCGAACGATACGACGAGCTTTTTACTATTGGATATGATTCCACAGTGAGTCAACTGACCAAACTGTCTTGGTATCACAAAACTAATATCCTGCTTTACCTATGGCGTATTGTGCGTGACTTAGCACCGTTTAAAATACCAGCATTTGTTCGCCGTCTGGGGCGAAAGCGCTTTTAGTCAGTTTAACTTTGGACTTCAGGATACGTGTTGTGTGGACATCCAAGCACAACGAAATGAAATTAGTTATTATGGTCGTCATTTTTTAGCGCAGACCTATATATTTATGAGCTGCGAGTTGATTAATTAGTTATCCAAATCAAACTGTTTTGAGTCCAATTTGATATGAATAGCCAATCTCACCGTTTCTGCATAAAGTATTGCCGAAGTAGGCTAGTACTTTTATTGGCAGCTAAGTTAGTGTTTAGTTCATCTTAAATTATTAAGGCGTTGGTCAGGAAATTTTAATGGATAAGGTACTACTCAGCTTTACTGACATCTTTGCCCAATGCCCAAACTGGGTGTTGCGATTTAAGCGTTCGATCCTGGTTGTACTGACTATTTTCACGCTAATCATGTTTTACGGCATTAGCAATCGAACCGTATTTAATCTTTCTTCTGAAGCATTCATGCAGGACGAGAACCCAGCACAGGTAGCGCTGGACGAGTTTAGACGGCAGTTTGGTAGCGACAGGGCAGTGTTCGTGATTTATAAACCAACTGACGGAGACGTTTTTTCAGTCGAGTCTCTAACCGCACTACAGCAGCTCACCTTAGATTTAGAGAACTGGCAAACTCTCGACCGAGACCAGTTTCCTGAGGTCGACTTAGATGAATTAATCCATATTCGGCGTGTTCAGTCACTGGCCAACATTCGGCTACAAGAAAGCGTAGGCGACGCACTTCTATCGGGACGATTGATGCCCAAGGCGCTACCTACCAGCGAAGAAGAGCGCGAAGCCTTAAAAGCCCGAGCCATGGCACAACAAGATTATGTGTCTTCTTTTTACTCCGAAGACGGTGGCTACGGCGGCATCTTAGTGCAGACCGATTTTGGTACCGAACCCATTGAGGGCTACCAGTCAGCCGTTGATATTGCAGGTGTCGAACTCGATGACAGCTTTAGTGACTTTGACGTTTCTTTTGATGCAGAAGCCGTGATCCAAGAGGTCGAGTATAGGGACGTCGACCCACGTGAATATCTAGCTTTTAGTGCGGCTCTAGAAGCTGTATATGGCCAATACGACGATCAATTTGAGTATTATCCAGTTGGCGAGCCGACCATTATGAGCCACTTGCAAGACCTGCTAGAACAGCTGCGTATATTGGGCTTTCTCATGGTATTGATCTTTGCGGTGCTGCTATGGGTGCTCTTCCGGTCAGCCAGTGCACTGGTGTGGTCCATGGCGACTATCGCCCTGAGCGTTGCCTGGTGCTGGGGTATTACCGTTCTGTTGGGTGTAACACTTTCCACCATGATCGCCCTAACCGTGTTGCTTATATTTTCCGTGGGCATTGCCGACTGCGTGCATGTCATGAGTGCCTATTTTAGTTTCAGACGAGCGGGTATGGAACACCACGCCGCGCTCACTAAGTCCTACGAAAAAGTGGGTCTGGCTATATTTCTTACTACAATAACTACCGCAGCCGGCATCTTGGTGCTGGCTACTTCTGACCTAGAACCGATCAGAACATTTGCCTTCATGTGTGCATTTGGCGTTGTGCTGGCATTCTTTTTTACCATGGTGCTGTTACCTATTTTACTAGACCTTTGGCATCCTACCACTGCCACCGAGAAGGGCAGCATGGCCGATCGCCTAGGGGGTCGCTGGGTCGCATTGGGTACGTTTCCCAAGCTAATTATTGCCGTGGCGGCGGCGACGGTTATTTTCTCCTTTTTAGGCTGGATGCTTGGCGCATTTATTAACGCCGTTGTCGGTCTAACGTACTGGATTGTAAATGCCCAACAACAAATACTGGCGCGCGTACCCACAATCGTTGAGCGTGCGCCACACCTTATTTTGGGTTTCTTCGCTATTATTTTGGCGCTGTGTATCTATGGCTCGACCAAGATCGTCATAGACACCAACATCAGCGGTCTGTTTAAGGACGATCATCCCATCGCAATGGCCGTCAATGTGGTCGACAACAATATGGCTGGGTCGCAAGACATGGAGGTCATGATCAACACGAACATGGTCGACGGCATGCTCGATACAGAAATTTTAGTCGCGGTTGACGCATTACAGACCAGCCTAGAGGAGCGCTACCCAGACACCGTCGGTCGCACATTTTCCTTGGCTAATATCGTCAAAAACACCAACCAAGTCATGAACGATGATAATCCTGACTTTTATCGTATTCCAGAAAGCAACCAGGCCGTCTCGCAGTTGCTGTACTTATTTAACAGCGCCAACCCAGAAGATCGCCGTAACTTGGTGTCAGATGACTACAGCCGCTCCCATATTACCGTCAACTCTCGCAGCATGGGCTCTTTTGGCTATGAAAAAATGTTTTCCGAGGTCGAACTGGATATTGAAAAAAGATTCGCCCACCTTAAAAGTGCCTATCCCGACCTAGAGATTGTTCTCACCGGCACCATGGCCACCTTGATGGTTGTGTCAGGCGAGATCGCACGCTCTCAATTTGACGGCTTTACTTTAGCATTACTGTTGATTAGCTTAATTATGATTGTCACTCTAGGATCTCTTCGGGGCGGGCTTATGGGTATGGTGCCCAACGCTATTCCGTCGTTTCTCGCCTTTGGCTTAATGGGCCTATTGGGTATACCCCTAGACACCGACACCTTGCTTATAGCCCCGGTCATACTCGGTATAGCGGTTGATGACACTATTCACTTTATGACCCATTACCGGGTTGAGCTTAGCAAATCTAAAAGTATTAGCATTGCCCTAGAGAGTGCCATACGCGAGGTGGGCCAAGCAGTCATGTTTACTACCATGATCATCGGTTTAGGTTTTGCTGTCCTTAGTTTTTCAGACTATCTAGGTATGGCAAAAGTGGGCTTTTTTGGTTCGTTGTCTATCTTCTTTGCTTTATTTTGTGACCTGTTCCTAATTCCGGCCATGATTATTGTCTTTAAGCCATCCTTCGGCGTAGAAAACGTCGACACCCGTATTAATTTCAAAGGAGTGACCTCGTGAGACTTATTAAGACCCTAGGGTTTATTGCCATATCGGCACTAGCTCTCAACCTGTCAGCACAAGAGCTTACCGGTCGCGCGATTATGCAAGCTATGGAAGACACACGGCGGTCCACTAACGACTCATCATTTACGACGCTTAAACTCTCAAGCTGCAAATTTGGCGTTAACAAGGGCCGTATTGCCTGCGCTGAGCGCCCGCGAGTAAAAGTATTAGAGTCAGTGGCAATTAACCACGGTAAAGACAACAAAGACACCAAGAGCGTCAGTATTACCCTAGAACCTGCAGCAGAGCGCGGCATTGGTATGCTTACCTACGGGTATGACGAGGCGGGCCGCAACAACCAGACATGGTTATACCTCTCAGCCCTGGGCCGAGTAAAACGTATTGCTGGCGGTGATTCAGACGAAGAAACCGAACCGGCCTCGATTTTTGGCTCAGAATTTACCACCGAAGATACCGACACCGGAAAACTAGACGACTACACCTTTAATGTGCCCGAGGAAACCACTCAAAGTGGCCGCAAGGTATGGAAGGTCGAGGCGCGGCCCAAGGCTGAAAGGGCCAAGAAAAGCCGCTATTCGCGCACCGTGCATTATATAGATCAAGAACGTTACGTTGTTCTTCGATCAGAGATGTATGACAAGTACGGCAAAGAGATTAAACGCCTGATGGCCTCGCGGGTGGAGCTTGTTAACGACAACTGGCTGGCGCGGTCTGTGACCATGATGAACCTAGTGAGCAACCGTCTATCGAATATGGCCTTTGTCGAGATCTACATCGACCTAGACATCAGCGATGCCTTTCTTAGCCAACGCACCCTAACAGACACCGCTTACCGCGAAACGGGTCTAAAACAGCTTAGAGACCAAACAAAATAGGTTTATGACCCTATGTTAATGCGATTCGCTCTTTATTCATTCGCCATACTGCTATTAACTCTAGCACCGTTGGCTGTGGGACAGACTGCACCAATAGAGGACAGTAGGGCAGACTCCACTGGCGATGAGGCCTTTAGCGACGAACTTATCTTTGACGATGACCTGTTTAACGACGACCTATTTGGTGATGCCTTTGACGACACCGAAGACACCAAAGACGCCTCATGGCTAGACGGCTTTACCGTACGACTAAGCCAACAACTGTTTTGGCAGGTTAATAATCATAGCGTAGAGCCCATACCGGGGTTACGTATACCCAAAGACGCCGACCTTGAAAACAACCGACTGGGGCTTAATTTTAAGTACCAGAACGCTTTTGCACCGGGTTGGTTGCTGCAATCTACCGGTCAGGCCCGCTGGTACTGGAAAGACGACTATGAATACCAAGCCAATAACGACAATATTGACACCGAGTACCGTATTAACGAGCTTTACCTACAGCGCAGTTTTGGCCAGCAAAGCATTAAGTTTGGGCGCCAAACCGTTGTCTGGGGTGAAACCGTCGGCAACTCAGTACTAGATGTTATCAACCACACCGAATTTCGTGACTTCACCATCATCGACATCGAAGACGCACGCCTTAACCAATGGATGCTGGTATGGGATGTTTATGGCAAGGACAGTCAGTGGTCTAGCTTTGTTAACCTTTACCCCGAATTTAACCCCACTGCAGTCCCTGGTAGTCCCTTTTATGCCAACACAGGGTACAACGTTGGTGACTATAAGCGCGGCAGCGATACACTGTTTGAGGCCGGCACACAGTGGCGCAAATCGTTTGAAAGCAGCGACATCTCGTTTATGGCTGCCTATCTCTACGAAAACCAGCTGCGCTATGACTACCCAGTACAGGGCTACGGAGACGCAGTGGCCAAGAAAAACGACTTTGTATTAATAGGATTCAGCGCTAACCGCGCTATCGGCAAGCTGCTGCTTAATCTGGACCTGGCCCTTAGCTTGGGCGTGCAACCTAGCGAATCGCCTTTTCCAGGGGTTAACGTTGCAGGTTCAAGCCTGGAGACCGAAAAAGACCAAATTGGCGCCTCTTTAGGCTTTGAATACGCCATCTCTAGTGACCAATCTATTAGCCTGGGGGTTCAAGCCAATAAAGTACTTAACCAAAGCAAAGACATTGCCCCACAGCAAATGATGGTCAACGAGGGTATATTTGGGTCGTGGTTGGTGCGTTATTCCAACGCATTATCTAACGGCAATCTTCTTATCTCATCAACCTTACAAGGCGACCTAGCGGCAGACTCGCTGTTTGTCGCTCTAGGCCTAGACTACAGTATCAACGACCACTGGGCAGTGGGGGGGCTGATCATTAGCACTACGGCCAATCAACAAACCCCAATGGTAATGTTCGATGCCGATGTTAGGGTAGGGGCGACGATTACTTATAGTTTTTGAGAATCCAGTCAGCGCCTATTAGCTTTTACTCTTAGGTTTAACAATTAGTAAATTTCCCAGCGGTCGGTTCTTTACTGTCATGCCTCGCCTTTTCCAACTTAAGATATACCCGTAATTCTTAGGCCCTAAATACTCAAATCCATCAGGTTATAGTCCTTTAGAGTCGCCATGGTTTTATCGTTCCAGACTGGTTGATCGTGCGCTTTAATATCAGGTACATACTCGTAGGGAACTTCATCAGGGAAACGTTGCTTACGTGCCGAGATAGCTAAGCCTATAACGCGAGAGCGCTGTTTAATAAAGTCTTCATCAAAGGTGGCGGCCTCTGCATGGATGCCAGCACCCAGAACGTTTAGCACGGAGGAACGGCGGTGAAATCCAAAGTTAACAGAAACCCTTGTCTCAAAGCCGGTATTAGCAAAGGAGCCGTGCAACATTTGGCGGTTGTTGATAACCACATCGCCAGGATTGCAAATAATAGGCACGGCGCCGGGCAGCCGTTCAGTCCCTGCGTCTGCGATTAGCTTTATAATATCGACACG
>Ga0308012_10002102_pt1 | contig 10204 bp, 10 predicted proteins | sample Neamet179_FD_203133 | JGI IMG/M metagenome (GOLD analysis project Ga0308012, IMG submission 203133) | Marine microbial communities from water near the shore, Antarctic Ocean - #179 | ecosystem: Environmental > Aquatic > Marine > Unclassified | place: Southern Ocean | collected 2014-07-25 | reverse complement strand
ATATTTTCAATATTTTCAATATTTTCAATAATCCAATATGTGAAACAGATAACCGCAGTTTTGAACCAATTTCAAAAGGCATATCTCAATATTCTTCATTATTTTAAACTATAATAAAACCTTGAAAAGCATTAAATAATTATGAGAAAGCATTAGTATATTAAATCTAAGGCGATATTATTCTTGAATTACAATAATCCTTAATATTATAAATTTTTACCAAGAAGTGATCTGGCGGCCCCACGAGCCTCGTCAGTCACGACATCACCGGCTAGCATACGCGCAATCTCATCAACTCGGTCATTTGGACCCAGCGGCACAACAGTTGATAGAGTAACTTCATCTTCAATACGTTTTTCAACTCGCCAATGAGCATTGGCTAAGGCAGCTACTTGCGGCGAATGTGTCACCACCAAAACCTGACCCTCGGCCCCCAGCTCTGCCAAGCGACGGCCAACCGCATTCGCAGTCGCCCCACCAACGCCACGGTCAATTTCATCAAAAATCATGGTACGGCGTGAACCGCCCTGAGACAGGCAAACTTTTAATGCTAGCAGAAAGCGGCTTAATTCTCCACCTGAGGCAATTTTTTCAAGTGGGCCTGTTGGGGCTCCAGGGTTTGTAGAAACTGTAAATGCCACGCTGTCAGAGCCATTCGGACCCTCTTCCGCTGATTTTATTTCAGTTTTAAATACTGCTCGCTCCATCTTTAGCGGTGTCAACTCTGCAGCCATAGCCTTATCCAACGCGTCCGCTCCAATCACTCTAGCCTCATGCAAGCAGAGTGCAGCAGCACTATAAGCGGCATGGGCTACTTCGACGTCCAGCTTAAAAGCGTCCAGCTCAACATTACCACTTTCTAGTGTTTCTAGTTTTAGCTCTAAAGCCAAAGTAATTTCTGGCAACTCATCAGATGTTACCCCATGTTTACGAGCCGCAGCTCTGATAGCAAACAACCGCTCTTCAGTTTGCTCCAACTCTGAAGAGTTGAATTTTAAACTACCCAAAACAGTCTCTATTTCTTGTTGCGCCTTCCCAAGGTGATTGAGAGAGGCCACTAGAGCCTCAGAAGCTAGATCCAATTGACCGTCTAATTGCTGAGCCGCGTCTTCAAGCCAACGGCTTGCATCACTAATTTGCCCTTCGGCCCCCTCGTTCGATAGAGCATCAAGGGCTTTGATAACATCTGTACGAATTTTTACAGCTGCTTGAATCAAACGCCGGCGACTATCCAACATTTCATCGTCACCGACCTGCACATCCAACAGTTGGAGATCGCCCAATGTATGTCGCAAATATTCCTCTTCGGCGGACAGGGCGTTGATTTTAGAAGAAAGCTCCATCAAAGCCACCTTTGCACGCGATAGTTTGCGCCAAGCATTCCGGCAAGTATCATGAAGTGTTGTGGCTTTGGCATGCTCATCCAAAAGAGACATATGCCCCTTAATGTTCAAAAGCCCACGGTCATCATGCTGACCATGCAGTTCAAGCAAAGTCTCACTGATCTGACGAAGTACTTGGCCAGAGCAACGGCGATCATTTACAAACGCAGTCTTCCTACCATCTCTGGCGTTAATCCGCCGGAGGATTAACTCATCTTCTGGTTCAATGCCACTATCGCGCAGAATGCCGTTGACAGGATGGTTGGTGGGAATGTCAAACCAAGCTGTTACCTCGCCTTGTTCAGCACCCTGCCGTACAAGTTCTGCCCGGCCCCGCCAACCCAGGACAAAGCCAAGACAATCAAGCAAAATCGATTTTCCCGCTCCAGTTTCGCCGGTCAATACATTCAACCCAGGCTGAAGGTTCAGCTCCAGCTGGTCGATGATAAGTATATCTCGAACGCTTAAACCTCGCAGCATTCCCACCTCACTTTGGTTATAGCCATTGACCCTTAATCATCTGCCTATACATCTGTGACAACCAATTATCGTTAGAGGTATCAGGGGACAGGCCGTTTTTGCTCAGTAATAGAACGCTATCTTTGTCCCAATCCGAAGACCCATATTGCTTAGCCAAAACAGCTCCAGACGATTGAGCCTCAGCTTGCAAACCTAACGAAAGATATCCCTCGACCAAACGATAAAGGGCTTCAGGAGTTTGCGCACTACCGCGAAAATCTTGAACTACGACACGAAAACGGTTCACAGCCGCTGTATAATGGCCTTTCTGCAGGTAGTATCTGCCAACTTCCATCTCTTTCGCGGCAAGGTAATCAAACGCTAGATCAAACCTAAGTTTAGCATCAGCATCGTATTTACTATCTGGGTAACGTTCAATCAAAATTCGCAACTCTTGCAAGGCCTTTAAAGTGATTGCTTGATCACGGCCAACTTCAGCAATTTGATCATAATAACTTAATGCTAAAATATATTGCGCGTAAGCGGCATCTTCAGAGGCTGGATAAAAATCGATATAACGCTGCGCCGAACTGCGGCTATTAGGGTAGTCTAAGCCTTTGTGAAAACTGAATGCCTGCATGACCAAACCGCGCTTAGCCCATTCAGAATATGGATATAGGCGCTCAATCTCACCAAAATATTCTGCAGCTTCTACAGGACGGTTGCGATTAAGATTTTCCTCACCAAGGTCATAAATTTCCTTAGCAGAATAGCTTTCGATGGGGATTTCTGAATCTTTCACAATCTGGCTGCAGCTCGCCATAAGCGCTACCAGAATGTAAGGAAGAATGGCGTGATGAGCCCGCATAAATACCCTCATAGTTTATTATGATCAGTAAGTAACATAAAAAGATTTGGGGAAAAATAACAGAGTTAATTTTTTTAAAAAGAAGGACGTTTTTCTACAAAATTCCGTGTATCATTCTGCACTAAACCAGCGCCAGGCAACCGCTGGGAAACTTCAGAATCGCACGGGATCATCCGAAAATTGCTAGCGTCCATGAACAGCTTATGTAACAGCTTATTGGTTACAGTATGACCCGCCCGACGCCCTACATAACGGCCAATAATAGGACCTCCGGCGAGGGCTAAATCACCCATAGCGTCCAACATTTTATGTCGTACAGGCTCATCTGCATAGCGCAGACCACCAGGGCTCAAAACCTCAGCACCATCCACCACAACAGCGTTCAACAAAGTGCCGCCCAGAGCCAAACCGTTCGATTGCATCAAAGCCACATCTGAATATCGGCAAAATGTTCGGCTGTCACAGAGCTCATTTACAAAGCTTCCATTAGCCAGATTGAGCAATTTAGACTGTTGACCAATTGCAGAATCTGGAAAATCAATCGAAAAATCCATCTCCATACCGGAAAAAGGGAGTAGTGCGGCATAGGCGCCGTTTTCATAAACTTCTACAGTCTTCAAAACCTTCAGAGCCTGAACAGGCTTCAGTTGGTCAACAAGACCTACATTTAGAAAACCACGTACAAACTCAAGCGCACTACCGTCCATAATTGGGATCTCAGGGCCGTCAATTTCCAAGATTGCATTACTAACACCACAGCCTGCTAGAGCCGCCATCACATGCTCTACCGTGGAAACGCTCACACCGTCGGCATTCACCAAACGGGTGCACAGCGCGGTATGAACGGAAAATCTCCAATTAGCAGAAATAAAACCATCAAAATCAGCGGTATCTATTCGACGAAACCAAATACCAGTTTCAGCGGCAGCGGGTCTCACGCGCAACGTCACATCACTGCCTCCGTGAAGGCCGACACCAGTAAAAACCACATCTGATTTTAAAGTCTTTTGCACAAGTACCCCAATATGCTCATTAACTCTGTAGCAACTGGTTCATCGCTAGTATGTGCCAGAAGGAGACACAACTCACTCTTTGTAACCGTTTGAAACATCAATAATACAGTTCCAGCTAGATTATAAATTTTAGTATTAACTAAATCACAACTTACTAATTTATATACAAAAAAGGCGCCCGATGGCGCCCTTTTATTCATTGGATCATGTTAAGGTCAATTAGCTTGTCGGCGTAAAAACGCCGGTATTTCAATTCTCTCATCTGCTTCGTTACCAGCTTCATCAGCTTCGAAGGCTTGACCACCGACCTGAGAAGGCGCTGCAATGCCTGAACGCTCAATGGATTCCGTATGACCCGTCATCCGATTGATCAGAGAATTAATACCAAACTTACTCTTGGGTGGCGTCGAAGGTGTCATCATAGGCTCATTTGACGTACGTGGTCCAGTTCCTGGAACCCGCTCAACCGCTGCACGCAACCGTGCCATCGCCTCCGGGCTAGGCGTGCCGCGGACATTTTGAGTTGCAACCAAAGGCGCTGGCTCTTCGACCACTAATGTATCCAACTCTTCGCCTTGAGGCTGATAGGCTGGAGCAGGAATCTCATCGAATACGTGCTCAGATTGCAGCGTCGCCGCAGTGTGCTCTTGCTCAAGAGGAAATTCTAAAGCTACTTGCTGCTCAAGCCCAGAAATTTCGTCGTCCACCTCAGATGGCACAACTTCAATAGTCGAACGGCGCGATGGTAGAGCTGAAGCTTGGTTCGATTGATGTGCATCAATTCCTGTTGCTACAACAGACACGCGCATGACCCCGTCCAATGTTGTATCTAATGTAGAACCGACGATAATATTCGCATCTGGATCAACTTCTTCACGGATACGATTGGCAGCTTCGTCCAGCTCAAACAATGTCAAATCTGCACCACCAGTTATGTTGATCAAAACGCCCTTCGCACCACGCAGACTGATCTCATCCAGCAATGGATTTGATACCGCCTTATCGGCTGCTTGGATAGCCCGATTTTCGCCGCTGGCCTCGCCTGTACCCATCATGGCTTTACCCATCTCGTCCATCACAGCGCGAACATCGGCAAAATCAAGGTTAATAAGACCAGGGCGGACCATCAAGTCAGTCACACCTTTTACACCTTGATATAAAACATCGTCAGCCAAACTAAAGGCATCAGTGAATGTGGTGTTTTCATTAGCAAGACGAAACAGATTTTGGTTTGGGATGATGATTAAAGTATCGACGACCTTTTGCAGGGCCTCAACACCTTCGTCAGCTTGGCGCATACGCTTACTGCCTTCAAACTGGAACGGCTTTGTTACCACACCAACGGTCAAAACGCCCAATTCGCGTGCTGCTTGTGCGATAATAGGTGCCGCGCCCGTACCGGTGCCACCACCCATGCCCGCTGTAATAAAGCACATGTGAGCGCCTGCTAGCTGATCCACAATCTGTTCAATACTTTCCTCGGCAGCCGCAGCACCAACAGTAGCTTTAGCACCCGCACCTAACCCTTCAGTAGCCTTTATACCCATTTGGATTTTAACCGGCGCTCTAGCTTGCTGCAAAGCCTGTGCATCTGTGTTTGCAACAACAAATTCAACACCTTCAAGTGATTTTTCTATCATATTGTCTACAGCATTGCCACCAGCACCACCTACACCAAATACTGTGATACGTGGTTTTAACTCGTCATGTCCCGGCATGGTTAAGTTCAAAGTCATATTTTTTCCACCTGCTTTGGCCGCACTTCTCTGCGGCAGACACCTATTCCCAATATTCTAACGTGAACTTTGTGTGACGTCACGAAAAAACTCTCATTAATACAAAATATAGCATCATAGGCATCAAATACAGCTAAATTTTGGGACCTGACATAGACCACTTCTACCAATTATCTCGAAACCAACGCATCGCACGGCGCAATGGCCGTCCGACGATTTGCGGTTGCGGCACTTCAAAATCCCACCACTCATCCTGTGGGTTGGCTGCATTTAAAGCCAATCCTACTACACCGGAGAATGCTGGGCCCGTTGCGGCCTGCGGCAGACCTTGCACCCTAATGGGCCGCCCAAGCCTAACATGCTGGCCCAAAATGCGTGCAGCCAAGCCATCCAACCCTGGAATTTGGCTTGCACCTCCAGTCAAAACAATTTGTTTGCCCGGCAGATTATCAAATCCAGCAGCATCCAACCGGTCACGCACATCTTCTAGAATTTCCTCCATACGCGGACGAATAATTCCAATTAATTCAGATCGACTGACTTGACGGCGGTCATGTTCCCAATCTCCGCTGTTGCCATCAGTTTCAATCATCTCACGATGATCCATGCCAGTCGCCATAGCGCCACCATAAAGGGTTTTAATACGTTCGGCTGCGGCCATAGGAATTTGCAGCCCCATTGAAATGTCACTAGTTACATGATCGCCCCCCATACGCACGCTATCTGCAAAAATTAGATGTTTTTTAAAAAAGACCGAGACCCCGGTAGCCCCGCCGCCCATGTCAATACAGGCCGCCCCCAACTCTTGCTCATCCTCAACCAAAGCAGCCTGAGCAGAAACATAAGCAGAGGATGCCAAACCAGCCAGATCAACATCACAACGTTTCACACAGTGGTTTAGGTTTTGAATAGCCCGTTCTTCTACGGTTAGTATGTGCAAATCTGCAGAAAGCTTTTGACCGATATGGCCACGTGGATCGGTCATCCAAGACCTATCATCCAGCGTGAAGTTAATTGGCTGCGCATGCAGAACTGCTCGATTTTCGCCGAAAAAAGGCAAATCACACGCTGCAAGAACGCGTCCAATGTCATGGGAGTGTACAGCCTCATTTTCAGTTGAAACCTCACCAAAAACACCATAACTGCGCGGAACTCCACCAGAAAAACAAGCAATCACATGATCCACGCGCACCAAAGCCATTTTCTGTGCTGCTTGAAGTGCAGTTCGAATAGCGCGTTCAGTTTCAGCCATAGATTCAATCTCGCCAAAGCGAATACCGCGCGACTTAGTTGTGGCAGCACCAATGACGCGAAAGCTAGACTGCCCAGCCATGGAGCCAATCACTTCACCGGAAGAAATATCGCTTGGCCCATCAAAACGCAGAATTAAGCAAGCCACTTTCGAGCTGCCCACATCCATCACTGCAATCACCCCACGTTGGATCGCGGTTTTGCGCATCACGCGCATGGCACGTTGAGCTTGATACAGATCATTCATTTTGTAATCTCCGAAAATATCACGCCCTTAACTTGTTTTAAACCAGCAAGGGCTTGGGGTCGCAGGCGCAAAGTGGGGCGACGTGGATTACGAAAATCCATCAATAATATATCACGCTCGAATAAATCTTGTGCAGCACTCAGCACAATCACCTGAGCCAAGACTTGTTCAGGATTGGCTTCGGGCAGGGCAATCGTTTGGCCATCCAATAGAACTAAGTCCCAGCGCCGCTCACCAATCCTCACTAACCCACGTAAACGATCTGAAATTGGCGCAGCAGTTGCTAACAAAGCCCGAGCTTCACTTAGGGACTCACTGGCACCCTCCCCAGCTATCAATGGCAAATTACTAAAATCAGCACGTTGCGAGACCTGACGTAATTTTTTTCCATCAGAAGAAATCAATTGTAATCCCTCAAAGGATCGCCAAATAAACTCTGGTTGAATTTCCGTTACTTGCACAGCCAACAGACCACCAGTTGATGTGATCACAGATGCATGCTGGACAGAGGGTATGGCTTCGATCCAAACGCGCATGCTCTTCAGATCCAACTCAAAGGCACTTGTTGGAAGGAGGCTGCCAAATTTAGCCCGGATTTGGTTCTGAATGGTGGGTGAGGCACCCTCAACTGTTAAGGTCTGCAATTGGTGCACTGGTTGATTTTGAACTGAAGCCTGAGCTTCCCGCACCACATCAAGTAAATAATCTCGATTCTCAGCCTCCGTCAGGAACATCATGATCAGTACTAAGACCCCGAAAGTAGGTAAACCAACACGCACTAGTATACGAAACAAAGGAGTTAGCCAAAGCCGTTGCATCCGGTAACTTAGCAAAGACGGCGCAGGATCAGCGGCTAATGCCACCTCATCGCCACGTAAAAGGTCAGTGTATTTTGATAAATTTTTCATCGGTCGCATGAAGCGTCCTCCACCAAAAACTGACACAACTCAGGAAAAGAAATCCCAACGGCCGCGGCCTGCTCTGGCGACAATGACGTCGGTGTCATCCCCGGTTGCGTATTGGTTTCTAGAAGTATTAGCCCTTCAAGACCGCGAGCCTCATCCCAGCGGAAATCAGTACGGGAGATGCTACGGCAACCCAAAACTGCATGAGCTTTGGCTGCATAGTCGAGGCAAGCCTGAAAAATATTATTAGGTAGCTTCGCCGGCACCACATGCTTTGATCCGCCTTCCGAATACTTTGCGCTATAATCATACCAAGTGTCAGTCAAAATATCCGTGACCGTCAAAGCCCGCCCGCCCACAACCGTTGTGGTCAACTCACGGCCAGGTGCGAAAGCTTCCACCATAACTATATCTGGCATCTCAGTTGATAAAAGTGGCGGCATCTCAGCACCTCGATCCACCAAATAAACCCCAACCGAAGAACCTTCATTATTGGGTTTTATTACATATGGTAGAGGCATCGGATGCGCGCTCGCAAGATCTTCACGAGCAATCAATATGCTGTCTACAACGGGCAAACCCACGCCGCGAAACACCTCTTTGGTTTTTCCTTTATCCATCGCAAGGGCGGAGCACAAAACACCAGAATGCGTATAGGGAAGCTTCATCCACTCCAGCACACCCTGAACACAACCGTCTTCGCCCCAACGTCCATGCAGCGCATTGAACACCACATCGGGCTTGGCAAGATTCAGGTCCTGCACGAGACTATGACCAGCATCGATCTCGACAACGCTATAGCCCGCCTTCCGCAAGGCGGAGGCGCACTCTTGGCCTGTAGAAAGTGACACAGCACGCTCCGCGCCTGGTCCACCCATCAATACAGCCACAGTCTTGGGAGTCCTGCTCGACATACCCACTGTTCTCGCTCAATATTCGGCCCTCTTTGGGGCTCTTGTTACCGCGTTTTTTACGCTTTTAAGTACATTCGGGGTCTCCGACCCTTATTACTTCCCACTCTAACGTCAAACCGCTCTTATCGTAAACCTTTTTTCGTACTAATTCTCCCAAAGTTTCAAGATCTTTTGCGTTAGCATTTCCAGTGTTGATCAAGAAATTGGGGTGCTTTAGCGACATCTGCGCGCCACCCACCTTCAAACCTCGACACCCAGCATCATCAATCAGCTTCCAAGCCTTTAAATCGTGGTTGTCATCAGCGTGTCCAGTCGAGCTGAACCCAGCCGGGTTGCGAAAGGTACTCCCTGCAGTACGGTCTTTTGTAGGTTGTGTTTGATCGCGCTTTGCTAATTGATCGACCATTCTTTGATGCAGTACTTCAGGGTGTTCTGATCCAAGGCTGCGTAACGTCATCTCAGTGAGAACAATGCCTTCTGGCAGATCACAGCTGCGATAAGCGAATTTAAGGGATTCCGCGTCATAGTTCACTAGGTTACCAGTACGATCCACACCACAGGCCGAAACGAACACGTCAGAAAAATAATTTCCATAGCAGCCAGCATTCATTTTAAGTGCGCCACCCATCGCACCCGGTATGGTGCGCAAGAAGGTCAAATCCAAGCCAGCCTCTGCCGCTCTCCGTGCAACGTGGCTATCCAAGGCCGCAGCTCCGCAATGTACCAAATTCCCATCAACAGAAATCTCATTAAAACCGCGACCCAGCCGGATCACTACAGCACGAATGCCGCCATCACGCACAATTACGTTGGAGCCAACACCTATCGAGAAAGTTGTCAAATCTTGAGGCAACTCGGCCAAGAACTGAACAAGATCTTCCTGATCTGCGGGTTGAAACAGATAATCGGCAGGCCCACCCACACGCAACCAAGTTAACTCCGATAAAGATCGGTTAAGCGTTAAACGTCCACGGGGGGTTGGAATTTGCGTCACGATAAGCCCTTAAATGATCTCCATTACTTAGACTGGATCACGGGTTTTAAGTCAAAGGGCAACAACAAAAGGAGGTGATAATAGCTAAAACACTCTGTTCATCATCAATACGAACTGATCCATCCGCTTAAAATAAGGAGGCGACATGCAACGCATTTGGATAGCCTTAACGCCGATTATGTTTTTGTGTCTTTGGTCAGTAGGTTACGTGGTGGCCAAAGTGGCGCTTGTGAAAGCCGCTCCCATGGCGCTATTGGTTCTCAGGTTTACCGCCGTGATTGCTATTATGGCTGTCTTATTCGTGATTTTACGCCCCCCCTACCTAAGACGATGAACGATTGGCTGCATGTCGGCTTTGTTGAGTTTTTGATGCAACAGTTTATTTCGGTATGGCTTATTTTTCTTTTGTAAATGGCATCGCTGCTGGCACCGCGG
>Ga0308012_10002099_pt1 | contig 10209 bp, 2 predicted proteins | sample Neamet179_FD_203133 | JGI IMG/M metagenome (GOLD analysis project Ga0308012, IMG submission 203133) | Marine microbial communities from water near the shore, Antarctic Ocean - #179 | ecosystem: Environmental > Aquatic > Marine > Unclassified | place: Southern Ocean | collected 2014-07-25 | reverse complement strand
GCCCTGGATGCCGTCGCCTCTCCCCCCCTCACTACCGGAACTAAGAACGAAGACCCCGAAGCTGCCCCCCCCAACACCCCTAACGGTGTTCCTCCTCCCGCGACCCCCCCCCCTTCCCCGCCCGCCGCTGAAGCCTCTGTCAACAACGACGTCCCCCATGGATCCCCCCCAACCCCTGCGGGCACCGAGCCCACCGAAGAGGTTCAGTTACCCCCTCCGCCGCCCAGTCCCCCCCCTCGACCAAAAAAGAGACAGGCCGACCGTCAGCTCCTCGCACAGCGCCGCCCCGCTTCTAACACGGACGCTGACAACGAAGCAGCTCCCCAGACCATGGACGTGGACGATGTGCCCGCAGCCGAAGAACCTGAGGAGATGGCGGGCGGGATCGCGGCCCTGAATGACACCCCCAGATCCCCCCTGAAACGGCTGGAGCTAAGCCTGTCCCCCCTGACGAAGGCGGTCCGAGAGGGTTACCCCTCCGGGGTTTCTGCAGAGTTCAGCGTAACGAACGCGCGACAGCGCCAAGCCAAGCAGCGTCGTCGCGTTGCTGCCACGGACATGGACTACGAAGTAGTCCCCCCGACCACGGAAGGGCAGGCCACGCCCCGCCCTGGTGGGCTAGCAGAGCCCACAGCCGAGGAACCTGAGGAGGGAGCGGGTGGGATCGATGCCCTGAACGACGCCCCCCCCGCCCAGGCTGACATGGACGGTGTCACCGGGATTGTCCCCCCGTCCATGGAAGGGCAGGCCCTGTCCCGCCCTGTCCCCCCCTCCGCTTCGGCTTCCTCCGACGATGACATCGAAGTCGCCCCGATGGAGAACCTGAACCTCAACGCCAAAGAAACCTCCCATCAAGGGAGTGAGTTGCGTTAAGAATCCCCCGCCCCCCCCGCTGACCTGAAATGCATAAAATGTTTCCCGGAGATTCCCTCAAACTAATTGACAAGTTCAAGTCCAGCACCCCCCCCCCCCGCGCCGCTACCACCCCATCGGCCTCCCTGTCCCAAGGCTGGAACACGACCCTCCCACGCAACTCTGAAGACCTTATGATCATCTCCCAGAACGTCAACACCCTCACAACTGTTAACAAAACCCAAACCGACGCACTCTTCAAAGAGTACGACCCTGACCTCGTCGCCATAATGGAGGCCAACCCCCCCATCAACAACCCAAACTACCTGCGGACAGCGTTTAGCGGCAAACACCTCTCTTCCACCGTCCACCCAGTTGTAGGCGAAGGGACACACGGTGGCACCGCCATCGTGACCGCCCAGCGCCTTTCCCACCGAGTCCTCGAACCCCCCCCGAAAGACCCCCTCGGTCTCTTCACAACAACCGAGATCGCCACCGACAGCGGCCCTAACCTCGCCATTGTCTGTGGGTACTGCCCAATCGACCACGGCAACGACTTTCTCAAGTTCCCGGGATCCTTCCATGCGACGGTCCGTTCGCGAATGGAGGCGGCAGGTCTCCCCGAGCCCTACCACCCCCGCGCACAGTTCTTCTCCGCCCTCTCGGCAGAGCTAAAGAGACTCAACAACAACGGCTCCCGGATCATCCTCGCTATGGACGCCAATTCGGAACTGCACGACGATGATCTAGCCACCTTCGTCAGTGAGGCCAACCTCGTCAACCCCTTTGCAGATCAAAGCGTATCCTCGACCAATAGAGTTTCCAAGGGTATCAAGATCATCGACTTCCTCCTGGTCAGCCCCAACGTAGTAGAAGGCATCTCCTCCTGCTCCGTAATGGCCGACCTCAAGTTCTACTCCTCCGACCACCGGGCTATGGTCCTCTGCATCCGCGCAGACTGGTTGCAGATCGACGACAAGGACACTCTCCCACGAGTACGTCCTCTGCGCACGATTTCACCCAAAGACTACGATGCCGGAGTTAACCTCGCGTCCAGGGTGAAAACCCTAATTGTCGACAAAGAGACAACGAGGTGTGTAGTCGAGATGAAAGCCTTCCTGAAAACGGGTACGAACGCCATGAACCCCAAGCCCGGGTCTTCCGACCTCGACCAAATTAAACACATACAAAGTGTGAAACCCGACCTCGTCATCCCCCAAAAGCTACTGAAAAGGATGAACCGAACGATGGAAAAGATCATCAAAGCGAACAAGCAAGCCCAAGCCGAGCTAGTCAAGGAACATCCGAACACGGTAGACCTCGCCCGCACCCGAATAAAACTGGCCCTTGCCTCCGCCCTCACGGTCGAGCTGAAAACAGCGCTATACGGTATCTCTCGCCCCTCGATCGAGTCCTTCCGAGCCCGATCGTCCCTCCTAGGTATCAACGCCGAGTTTAACCCCATCGCTAACGCAATAGACCAAGCCCTCGAGGAGAAACTACCTGTCCAGTGGGACCAGCTCCTCGCGTCAAACGCTACCAACCTAACCACCGCGCAAATACTACTAGAACAAGGTATCGAAGAAACTGAAGCCGAACGCCTGCGATTGCGGTTCGGAAGCAGGGTCTTTGACGACCCCGACAAACTTGAACGACTGCTAAAGCTCGAAAGGACGAAGGCAGGCCACACGAAGATAGGCGACGCGATCGGAAAAACGAAAGGCAAAGGGAAACCGCTGTACTTCGTTGACACGATTGTAGAGGGTAAAAGCGTTCGTATCTGGTCCCCCCGGAAAGGAGATTCTGGTCCCGACCGCCTTGCCCCCGCGATAGTCAACCGCAACAACACCCACAGCCGACAAGCCGACGAGACCACGATGGGGAGTGCAAAAGGAAAACTCTTCTTCAACCCCCTCGTCCCCGAAGGCATCCGGAGGCTCCAGAGACTCTACGACGGTAACCTAGACCTTAACGAAATACCTGAGTGTGCGAGGGACTACTTCCAAGAAGTGAGCGACCACTCCCTAGGAGCCCTAGTTCGCAAACTCGCAGATAACGCCGGCAACCTCGAGCTCGACCAAATCAAAGAAATCAAAGACGACCTCCTCGAACTCCAGAAACCCATACCGATCGAAACCTTCAGAGCGTACTTCAAAGCAATGCCTGCCAAACGAGCAACAGGACCAGTCTCAGGACTAACAGCCTCCTTCTACAAGGCGATTTTTCACTGCAACGAAGACCTCCAGCCCCCCGCCCGGCTCTTCACCGAGGACCAAGTGTTCCTACAAGAGCTTCTCCTCTTGACCTCGAACGTCTGTCTGATCTCCGGCTCAGTCCTAGATTACTGGAGACGGGGCGCTGACAGAATGATCCCGAAGTCCGCCAACAACAACCAGCTTGACCGCCTGCGCATGATCAAGCTCCTTGAAGGACACTTTAACCAGCAAGCCAACTGGATCTACGCTAAACGAGTGATGCCGTTTGTCGAGAAGTGGAACCTTCTTAACGACCTCCAGACCGCTTTTCGGAAGAACCGTTCGACAGAACACGCCATCACGAACGTCAAAATGATCCAGTCGATAAGCGCCTCCTGCCGAGTTGACATCGTCTTTACCGATGTTGACATGACAGCCGCCTTCGACCGCGTCCTCTCTAACAACACCGCTGCCGCCCTGAAAGCCTCCGGTATCCCGAGCCATCTGATTCAAGGCCAGGCCTCCTGGAGCGTTGGTCAACACTACTACGTGATCACAGCTAACGGTATCTCTGCCGAGTCTTACCACGCCAACAACGGTACAGGTCAAGGTTCGTCTGGCGCGGGAGCCCAATGGGTCCTCGGGATGAATGGCATCCTCTACCTTATCGAAAGGTTTACACACGGAGCCAAACTTCGGGACCCCTTGACCTTTGCCCCCTTCACCGTGCCTGCTGCGGCCTACGCCGATGACCTCCGCACGTACACCATGGTCACCGACATGAAAGTCCTGAACCCCACGGACTACGCCGCAGCTGCCTCCCGCCTGCCAAGGAACGCCATCGCCGGAGCCAAGCTTATCTCTCAGGCAACCGAAGCCACCGGGGGGAAGATCAATCTTAAAAAGTGCGCCACCCACATCAGCTCCCGCGACCAAATCTCCCGAAGCTGCTCAGAACCTCTCACCTTTGAAAACTCCTTTGTAGATAGCAGAGGGGCCACCCAAACAATCCCGACTGAGAGGTCCACCCCCAAACACCTCGGAGTTCACATAGACCTTGCCGAGTACAACGGTGACACCGACCTTACCCGCCTACTGGAGATTGTGAACTCCTCCATAAGCAAAATCTCGAACCTTCCGGGAGAGCTGCAGCGCAACGCCATCCTGCAGTACGTCACTCCCAAAGTGAAGTACATCGCCATCAACGCGATGCTCTCCCCCGAACAGATTGAACGAGTGCAAGCCCCGATCGCCAGAGCCCTGAAACACTCTCTCGGCCTACCCGCAACCGCCCCGTCCCTGCTCCTCCACGGAGATGCCTGTCATGGCGGCCTCGAATACGACCCCTGGCACATCTCTGTACCCCTCCACCAACTTGAGTTCCTCACCAACCTAATGGCCACGGACAGCGTCAACAACGACATAGCCCTAGTCATGATGCGCACCGAGCAAATTGAGATCGGCACCAGCGAACTGTTCATGAACTCCCCGGACATTGACATCCTCGGGGAACTCATCCCCAACACGATGTGCAAGCAACTTTGGAAATTCATGAGCGCGAGTAACATACAGATCGAACGGTCGGTCTCGAAAGGTAATGACCTGGGAATCGTTACCAACGGCAACACTGACGGCTTCTTTATGGACACTTTCGTCAAATACGCCCGTAAAGCGAGTCTCACCCCCCAAGTAACATCCCAAATCAACGAGATGCGGCTGCACCTCGGCATCATGTTTCTGAGCGACATCTTCCTCGCAAACTCCAACAAAGATCTTCCTGTGCCGCGCGCGGGAATCCTTGAGGGAAGGAAGGACGACTCCCGGAACGACAAATTTCAATTGCGGTACATACGCGCCACCCCCCCGATGATCAAGACGTGGAAGGCCCACATCGAGGGCATCCTCGACCTCGCCCCCCACCGAACCATGAATGCAAACTGGAAGACCAGCGGGAAGTACGAAATCGCCCGCGCCCAGGCTGAGACGTTCTGGAAATTCTACGTAGGAGATCACGAAGAAGTTCTGTACAAAGCCGAGAGGAACCGCACCGACGGATCATTCTCCTGGACCAAGCACCCACGAACCTCCGGACAACGCCGCTCCAAGAACCCGCGGTTCGAGCTCGTCGGAGTCAACACCCTGGCTCCCTCCGACTTCGCCAAGACCCTCAGTCCAGCAGAAGTCGAAGTCGTCGAAAACCCCAGGGGTAATGACCCCTTCACCGGGTTCTGCCTGAGGTACAAGATCCATTTCAGCCCCTCCCAGTCCAAACCCACACCACTCGAGCTCGAAAGCTGGAGTTGGAAATGGACCACGAGGTACAGGCTCCAAAGACACAAGAACCGCACCCCAAAAAACACGCAAGAGCCCGGGACGAGGGGATCTAAGGTCACTAAGGAGTCGATCGGAAATGACAACTCGATCCTCTCAGCGTCCATCCAGTACCAAAAGCCCAAGCCCGCCGCCTCACCCCCCCCCGCCACCGTACTAGGGTTAGGCATCCCCCCCCCCGAACCCCCCCCCCCCCCCGTTGAGGGCGGCCCCAGCAAGACCACCCCGCCATCCCGCTCGGAACCTTGCAACAGCGTCTTCGACAATCAATACAACCCGTTCATGATCCCAGCGCCCGACAACGACGAATTAGACTTCGAAGACCTCCAAGGCAAACTCGATAGGGAAAAGAAGTACAACGAGACGGTCAAACAGCTCCGGAAATTCCAGTCCTACACCAAACAAGTCGGGACTTCCTTCGACGAGATCCAGCCAGTAATGAGTGACGCCCAATGGGACCGTTCCCAGGCTATCACCGCACGGCTGAACAAGGGGATCCATAAAGATCTGGAGCGCCTTCGGATGTTCATTGACATAATCGATGTCAACGAATTCATCAAAGCCCTGTGCGACAAACGCTCGAACATCATCATCTGCTCGGATGGCTCGAACAACCGCACCTACGCGCAAGCCTCCTGTGGCTGGGTGATAGCCATTAGAGGCGAACGCCTCTGGCAAGACTCCAACGACCCCACCCGCGAACAACACAAGATCCGCATCATTGCCATCGGTGCCGGCGTCGTTGACGGGGAACAGGCTCAACTCGAAAGCACCCGCGCTGAACTCTCAGGAATGCTAGCCCCCATCTCGATCATCCATGACGTTCTCACCCGCTGCACCTCGGGGAAAACGCTCAAGTCGAAACTCAAGGCGAAACTCCACTTCCTCTGTGACAATACAGCCGCGGTCAAATCCCTAGAGGAAGCACTGACTAGAAAACTCACCCAGCGCGATCTCCGTAGCAACAACGCTGACTTGAAGTGTGAAATCAGGCACTACATCAACCGCATCACCGAACCCAAACGGGTCCGGTACGCCTGGGTCAAAGCCCATCAGGACGAAAACGAAGATCTCGATGGCTTCCTGACCACCGGAGAGATGCTGAACGTCACCGCTGACATAATGGCAGATGTCCCTCTCAACAACTCCCCCTGGGGAGTCCGCTTCCGCGAAGCGAACCCCCCCGGCTCCTCATGGAACCAGAACAAGACCCCCAAGTACCCGCATGGCCCGAACAACAAATTCGTTCTCCGTAGCCGTCACTGTGTTCAGGTCAAGTGCAAGTCCCGCGAAATGATGAGCAGTGTCCTAATCCCCCAACTACAAAAGAGGTTCGAACGTGTCCTCGGATGGAACGACTCCACCCAAAAACTCGTTGACTTCCAGAACACCGAAGACATCATGAACGCAAAGGACGAGTGCGGGGCCTGCGACAAGGTCACCAAACTACTCGTCGTGCACAACAAGCTCCACACAGCGTCTGAAAAGGAAAGAATCTACCCCGGCTCCGGTAAATTCTGCAAGCGATGCCAAACGTCACCCCCTCACGAGGAGTCCCGAGAACACCTCCTGAAATGCTCCAATCTTGCCTCCCGGATGAACGCCGACGAAACCCTCCTAGACATCTCTAGGATCCTCTCCGCTGACCTGTCGATCGACGAAGACATCCACGACGCCATTATCCTCCGCGTGAATGAGAGCATCTCAAGTGGCCCGGTGAAAACCGACGGAAAGGTCCAGACCCTCCTTGACGAAATATCTGCCCGCCACAAGCAACCCCAACTCGTTGACCTTGCCCAGGTCCTTTCCGAGCAATCCACCATTGGTTGGGACCATTTCATGGTCGGCTTCAGCGCCCGATCCTGGAAAGAACTAATCACGGCCCGCTCCATCCAAGGTAACAAACCTGACCGCTCCCACCTCTGGCCCATGATTGGAAAATGCCTTGTCAACGCTTACTGCAGAGCCTGGAGGGACCGGAACACGGATCTAAAAGGTGCCGACGCAGCCGTCCGCGACGAGACTTCAAAACAGGCCTCTATCGCGAAGCTCGAGAACATCGAAGGAATGATGACCACAGACGTCGTATCAGCGAGCTCCTGTCCCGACCTCCTCTCCGACGACGGAACCATCTCGAGATCGAGCATTACAAAGGCAATCTCTCGTGACCCAAACAACCCTTCCCTTATCCCATTTCACATCTCTCTCCTCCAAGCCTCCCCCTTCCTCTCGGGCACCAGCTGGCCCAACATCAAGAACACCAAGGACACTAAGACCCTAGTCTCAATCAGCAACACCACCTCCAAACAGCTCCTACAGAACCGACTGTTCGTGATCAGCGAATACAAGAGACTCGCGACCGGGGGTGACGCCGACTTCCGCGCAAGCAAACTAAACCTAGTCCGCGAACATGAGAACAAAAGGATCAGAAACTCCCGCCAAAAGATCAGCCCCAAAGAATCCCAAAACCTCCCCTCCCTAATAGCGCGCAACATTAAAGAGAAAAACGACAAGATCAAGTCCTCCGAAAAAGAGACCCTTAAACAACAAATGAAAGAAACGAAACTCCTCCTCCAGCAGATAAAGACAGAATCGGAGAAAGCCGCCCTAACATCCGCAATCGCCGAAGCCTACCTCGAGCGCCGACGCGTCGAAGCCCTCCTGGACCCTGACCCGTACGCCACCGCAGTCCCAATCCGAAACCGAAAGAAATTCAAACGTCCGGCCCCCCTCCTCCCCTATGAAGAACGCTTCCCCAATGTTGTCTAGTCGAAAGACCTCAAAAGACCTGAAAAGGCAAAACGTAAAATCAAAACCCTCCAAGCCATAAAGCTCCAGACTATAGCAGAACCTTCTAGGTGAAAGCAGTGAGGGCGGAACCAGGCTAACCCAAGTGGCGACGTCTGGAAAATAAAGCTGAGTGTCTCCAATTCGCTAATATAATAGAAGTGCCCCCTGTTGTATTCACAAAAAAACAAAAAAAAAAACGTTGTGCTTGGCTTTTGGCCTTGTTGTGCGCGTCGTGCGCACTGCACACCTAACAGGTAATGTCCTGCCTCGTATCCTAGCTGGTTGGAAGCGGCTAAGCTCGCCTGTCCTGACTGTGTATGTCAACCTGGTACTCTTGTATCGCTTAACGTACTAGCTCGCGCGAATGTTTTTGTGGCAGTGCACCATACATGCTCCATTCGACGAGTTATTGCTTCTCTTGCGCGCGCGTTATCTTCCTTCCCACTCTCTGAGCCTGATACCAACCCCCCTGACTTCCCATGCGACCGATGTGTGACTCATTCAACGACGCACCACTAGGGCTTCTGCACCTTTTGACTGCGGTTTGGAGTGGTTCAATAGCCCCCCAAAACCCAAAGCCTTACCAAAAACTCAGGAACAATTGCTTGGCAACCAACCGATAAGAAGGAGGCTACACTGGATCAGGCAGGAGGCCCCCACCTCCCCCCCCAGACAAGCCCTACGGGAAGGAACCACAGCAGTAATGTTCCAGTTCTAGGCAAGAGCCGCGAAGTTGGGGAGGACAAGGAGAAAGCTTCTCTCCTTTATTGAAGTAGACGCACTACGGTGGGATCAACTTGTTACCTGCCTACTCCCCCCCTGCCTGACACTGTCCAGCTCACCCTTGACTACCGGTGCCCTGTCCCTCATGTAGAGACTGTGATTGATGTCGAATGTCCTGGGTCTGCGTTTTTCCAGCGTCCAGAATGAGCTGTGCTTTTCTGTTCTGGTGTTAGCACCCTCAACCAAGCCGACGAGTCCCGCCGGGGGGCGCCTTTTGTAACTGAACCTCCGACCCTCCCTTTCTCGACCCCCCCCCACCCCAGAGCGCCAGTGCCTGCTAGGGCTATGAAACAGCGAGAGGAAGTGAAGAAACCGGAGAGTCGCCCCCTTCAACCTCAATACCATCTGGTCGCCCCAGATCCTGGCCCGGCCCATCGTCGGACGGGTTCGTCTTCTCGTTCTGAATCGAATGCCAAGAATTGCCGGCAGTGTGAGCTCCACGGGGGCGGGGGGGTACTGAGCTGGGGGGGGGAGGAAAACTGCAAAGAGCTAACCCCCTGTCGGTCCCTTTGAAACTTACCCGAGGATGTCGACGGTCGCCACTTAAGACCCTTGGCGACGGTCGTTGCGGTTTTTGGGAAACCATACTGACCAAGGACGGAACAGTGCAGCCGAAGGGTGGAGCGGGTCGGAGACGAGGTATCACAGATGTTACACGTCCGACGCTGCAGAAGGAAGGGGGTGAGAATGATGGCCAGAGGTGGCGGTGAGGAGACGCCGTCAATATGAGAGGTAAGTAGTCAACATCACGAGCAGCCCACTCTCCTCAATCTAGGAAATAGCAGTGCCAACCTCGGGAGTCGGAGGTGGTCGGAGTTCGTTCGGGGAACGGCTCAACCTTAGTTGGGGTAGTCTAGGTGAAGAAAACGACCCAGTCGGAGAGACGATTTTTTTAAACGGTACCCACAGAGTGATCGTAGTAAGGCCCCCGGTTCGGTACGGGTGTCCTAATGCCTCGGGCAGCTCACCCACGAGGTTGGAGCTAGCTGAGGAAAAGCTACGATTCAGTAGGTGGTGAAACCTATCCACAGAATCCATGTCAGGTTGCTACTTATTATAAGACCTGGGCGGCCGGTCGAAACCGTAATTCGACTACACAGCCCTGTGGTGCGGCGGTGACAAGAATAACATCACCACGGAGAGATTTGAGAGGTTTGATTGCAAATTGCCCTGGCCTGAGGCACTCATTCTATATAACATTAATTATACGACTAACCTTGCTATACACAAAAAAAAAAAAAAAAAAAGTGCGATACCT
>Ga0308012_10002098_pt1 | contig 10212 bp, 8 predicted proteins | sample Neamet179_FD_203133 | JGI IMG/M metagenome (GOLD analysis project Ga0308012, IMG submission 203133) | Marine microbial communities from water near the shore, Antarctic Ocean - #179 | ecosystem: Environmental > Aquatic > Marine > Unclassified | place: Southern Ocean | collected 2014-07-25 | reverse complement strand
TAATGTTTGGGGCAGAAATGTATACATAGACGAACGCACTGTAGACGTACATATTCGCCGATTACGCAATGCTTTAGGCAAACAGCATGCCCTATTTGTACAAACTGTACGGGGTTCTGGCTATCGTTTTTCTGCAAAAATTAATGAACAAGGCTAGTGTGAGTTGGGTTTACATTGCCATCGCTTTAAGTGCTATTTTGGCAGCAATCTTATGGTCAACGGGTTGGGCTGTTGCGGCTGGTTTGTGTGCTATTTGGTTTTACCAAACCCATAAACTAAAGCAACTCACTGGGTGGCTAAATAGTAATGACAAGCAAACAGAGTTGCCTGATGCCCAGGGAGTTTGGGGGAGGGTATTTGACCAAATTACTGAGTTACAGATTAAACACTTTAAATCTGAGCAAGAATTAACCACAGCCATTTTGCGCATACAAAAAACGGCTAACGCACTGGGCGAGGGAGTGGTAACAGTTGATGCCAGTGGTGCACTAGAATGGTGGAATATTGCAGCACGAAAAATGCTAGGCCTAAAAAACAAACAGGACCGTGGTGCGCCTTTGCTGCATTTCTTGCGCAAGCCAGAATTTTTTAGCTATTACCAAAAAGCGGATTTTACTCACCCGGTGTGTGTTCAATCACCAGTGCATGCTGAGCAAACATTAGAGATAGCCGTGACTGAATTTGCTAAGGGTGATCGCCTTTTGATCATACGGGATATTACTGATAGCCAAAAACTTGAACGTATGCGGCAAGATTTTATTGGTAATGTGTCCCATGAGCTGCGCACGCCTTTAACTGTCATTCACGGTTACTTGGAAACCTTCCAGCTGCACCACCCAGAATTAGATGCCCCTATACAAAAGGCACATATGCGTATGTTAGCGCAAACCCAGCGTATGACTAATTTGGTGCAAGACCTGTTGCTTCTGTCCCGTTTGGAAGGCAGTAACAGTCAGCCTGAGGTGGTCCATAACGATATGGCAGTAATGCTCAAGCAGGCTTGTGAAGAAGCTCAAGTATCGGCTGCAAAACTAAACAAGCAACTCACTATAAATCGACACCTTAAAAGTCGCAACCGTGTGATGGGAGCCAAGGAAGAGATATACAGTGTGTTGATCAACTTAGTGTTAAATGCTGTTAAATATACCCAAAATGGAGGCAATATAGATATTACTTGGCACGACACTGACAACGGGCTGTGTTTGACAGTACTCGATGATGGTATTGGTATCGGCCAGGAGCACTTATCGCGATTAACAGAGCGTTTTTATCGTGTTGACCTTAGCCGTGCTTCGGCAAGTGGTGGAACGGGCTTGGGTTTAGCCATTGCGAAGCGCATTATGTTGCGTCATAAAGGGAGCTTAAATATTACCTCACAAGAAGGCCTGGGAAGTTGTTTTACCTGTATATTCCCTAGTCAAGGTAAGGGGTTGCATTAACCCACTTATTGATCATCTTAACTATAGGAGCGGGTGCCAGCCTATGGGAACATTAATCAGTCAATAGTTAATAACCACTCATGCGAAGCCTAATAAGCCGATCACCCTTTTCACCGGCAAACAGTGACAGATAAACTACGGCTTTTTTAGACCCTATAACCTTGTCAGTTCCGCGACAAGCATGTATCTTAATCTCCTATATTAACCTAGCAGCAGGGCTGTTTTTTTACATGAATACTCTTTCTACCTATACCCTTCCGTCTGAGGCATCGAGTCGCTTTAAAGCGGGATCTATTGGCGAAAAAAATCAACAAAAAGTACTTGAAGCTGCGTTAACAGTTTTTTCACGCAAAGGGTTTTCAGGTGCTCGAATTGATGAGATTGCAAAAGAAGCAGGCATGTCAAAAACTAACATGCTGTATTACTTCAAAACAAAGAAAGAGTTGTATCAAGTTGTTATTGTTAGAGTTTTAAGGCGTTGGTTGGGTTCGCTTGGCGATTTACATAGCCAGGACCAACCCATTGATGTAATTACTGAATATATTACAAACAAGATGCAGCTGTCACAACAATACCCAGAGGCATCACGCCTCATTGCTATGGAAATTATGGCAGGCGCTCCAGTCATCGGAAACTTCTTGCAGACTGAGTTACATACTTGGGTTAAGCAAAAAGGCCATGTTTTTTTACAGTGGCAACGTGAAGGGCTTATGGCCCAGATAGACCCAGCGCATGTTTTTTTTATGATTTGGGCTTTGACACAGACCTATGCCGACTTTGAGTCACAAATTTCTGCTGTGGTTAAACCTACCGACTACGATAGCGAAATATATCCCCCAGCAACCCATTATGCCATTGAAGTTCTTGTGCGTGGGCTCAACCTAAAATCTCGCTTATAGCCAACCTAATAATGGGAGTTTATGCCCTCTAATGCTTCACTAAAGCTAAGGCTAAAATAATGGCTTGGCTGGATCCACAAGCGCAGGACGGCCTGGCAATTGAAGCTTGGTATGGCTAGCAGGAGTTTGAGCAACCAACTTTCCTTGACGAAAAACCATCAAACGTGTGGCTTTTAAACGGATGGCTTCAATTGGATCATTGGCCTGTAACAGCACCATATTGGCCTGTCCACCTTCAACAATACCATAGCCCTGTAATCCCATAATGGCTGCAGAGTTATAACTAACAGCGTCAAAACACCATGCCATGTCGGTTCGGCTAGATAGCTGGCCTACATGCAATCCCATACTTGCGACATCCAGCATGTCTGCTCTACCCATGGAATACCAAGGGTCCATCATACAGTCAGAACCAAAACCAACATTAACACCAGCCGCTTTAAGCTCTGGCACACGTGTTTGACCACGGCGTTTGGGGTAGCTGTCGTGGCGACCTTGCAACATGATGTTAACCAGCGGATTGGGGATAACATGTAATTCGGCTTCGGCTAATAATGGCAGCAGCTTGGAAACATAATAGTTGTCCATAGAGTGCATTGACGTAAGATGAGAGCCAGCTACCCGCCCTTGTAAACCCAAACGGAGGGTTTCACTAGCTAGGGTTTCTATATGGCGGCTGTTTGGGTCGTCTGACTCATCACAGTGCATATCTACCCGCAACCCACGTTCAGCTGCCAGCTCACATAGGATCTTTATGGATGATGTGCCCTCTTGGGCAGTGCGTTCAAAATGAGGAATTCCACCGACAACATCTATGCCCAAGTCTAGTGCTCGAATAAGATTTTTATGGGCATTTTTATCACGTAACAAACCATCTTGTGGAAAAGCAACTAGTTGAAGATCTAAATAAGGGGCGACTAAGCGACGTACTTCAAGCATCGCTGTAACACTTTTCAATTCGTTATCACACACATCTACATGGCTGCGAATAGCACCAATGCCCATTGCTACGGCAAGGTCGCAATAGTGTATGGCGCGGTTAATAATGTCATCCACACTTTGTTTTGGTTTTAACTCCCCCCACAAGGCAATACCCTCTAGCAGTGTGCCCGAAATGTTCATGCGCGGTTGCCCTAGGGATAAGGTTGAATCCATATGGAAATGAGGGTCAACAAACGGTGGGCTTAAAAGCTGATCTTTGGCATCGACCACCAGGGTGGCGGGGGCTTCAATGTTAGGCTTAACAGCAACTATGATACCGTTGGAGCAAGCCACATCAATATTGCGGCGCCCATCTTGTAAACATGCATTTTTAATAACAAGGTCAAAATTCATTAGCGTTGTCCTTTGAACCACGGTGTTAGAAGAGCGCGGGGATATTCTGCACGGCGAGCAACGATCACCAAGGCAAGTATCGAAAGTATATAAGGTGCCATTAAGAAGACTTGTGAGGGCACAAATGCTCCTACCTCAGTTTGTAAGCGTACTTGAAATGCATCAAAAGCGCCAAACAAGAGAGCCCCTAATAGGGCCTTCCCTGGACGCCAACTGGCAAATATAACAAGGGCTATACAGATCCAACCACGGCCGTTGACCATGCCGAAGAAAAAAGCATCAAAAGCTGACATGGTAAGGAAGGCCCCACCTAGAGCCATGCATGCAGAACCCGCTACAATGGCCCCCATGCGCAGGCCATAGACGGACAACCCCTGTGCATCAACGGCGTTGGGGTTGTCGCCTACGGCACGTAAAGCTTGGCCTAAGGGTGTGCGGTTGTATACCCACCACACCAAAGCCACCAAAAATAGGGCTAACCAAGTCATTGCTGTTTGTTGAAATAATACCGGCCCTAAAAAAGGCATATCTGAGAGTATTGGAATATCAAGGGGTTGAAATGGTTCAATACGGGGTGGGCTACTCACCTGGGGTAGGGCAGTACGGTAGGTAAAATAACTCACCGAAGTAGCAAACATAGTAATGCCTAAACCGGACACGTGCTGTGACAGCCCTAATGGCACGGTTAAAATGGCGTGAATGAGGCCAAAAAAAGCACCCGTTAAAGCGGCGCAAAGTAACCCAGTCCAAAGCCCCGCGCCCAGCCAAACAGCCATCCATCCCGCCATAGCGCCGGCAGCAAAAATACCTTCAATGCCTAAGTTTAAAACGCCTGATTTTTCACAAATGAGAGCGCCTAAAACGCCAAAAATTAATGGTGTTGCGATACGCAAAGCAGCGGCCCAAAAATTCTCACTGAGCAAGATTTCTAATATTTCCATTACGCAGCTCCAGTGCCTGTGGCGGATATTTTTTTATTTGAAGGCGTCATCTTAATTGTGAAACGGGCAATAAAACCACCAATTAATACACAGATTAGTGACATGGACACCACCAAGTCAGCTAAATAGCTAGACACTCCCATGGCACGACTCATGGTATCGGCTCCCACAAATACTGAGGCTATAAATAGCGCAGCAATCACCACACCCAAAGGAGACAATCCAGCAAGCATGGCTACAACAATGCCAGTGTAGCCATACCCAGGAGATAAATCGGTGGTTAGGTAACCGCGCAAGCCTGCTACTTCACTCACACCAGCTAACCCTGCTAGCGCACCAGAAATAAGCGCTGCACTCATCAAAGTCCGTTTTACGCCAATGCCGGCGTGCAAAGCCGCGGCGGCATTTTCACCAACTGCTCTAAGTTTCAGCCCCCAAACGCTTTTAGATAACATTATGTGGGCTATTACAGCGGCCACAAGAGCAATGACTAAGCCATAGTGCAGGCGCATACGCGGCAGTATCTGGGGCAACAAAGCATTGTCTACCACTGGGCTAGACTGTGGCCACCCCATACCCATAGGGTCTTTTAGAGGGCCCTCGAGCATCATTTGGATAAATATTAAGATAATAAAGTTAAGTAATAGTGTGGTAACGACCTCATCTGCACCAAAACGGGTTTTTAAATAAGCTGGGCCAGCCATGCCAAGCGCTCCAGCCAAAGCACCGGCAATTAGAATCATAGGAATTAAAAGCATGGGAGGGCCATCAACCCAGCCCGTTCCTACAACTACAGCGGCCATGGCGCCTAAGTAAAGCTGCCCCTCAGCACCGATATTCCAAAGTTTAGCCCGGAATGCTAACGTGGCAGCTAAACCAGTAAATATAAGAGGGGTTGCGCGGGTAAGCATTTCTGTAAAGGCGAACATTGAGCCAAAGATACCTTTAGCCATTGCTTGGTAAGCCTCGATTATATTGGCACCTGCAAAGGTTAAAGGTATGGCTGCAAGCAACAACGCAAGTAGCGCAGAGGCAACTGGGACGCCAATGGTTAAACGGCGTGAGGGGGCTTCCCTAGGCTCTATGCGAATCATGAGATTTCTCCCGCCATAAGTAATCCTATTTGTGCGCGGTTATGACTAGGGGCCGCATGCAACTCACCGTCATGCATGATGATAATTCGATCAGACAAAGCCAGTAACTCGTCTAGGTCTTCTGAAATTAGTAATACACCAGCACCTCGTTTACGTGCCTGTAACAGTCGTTTGCCTACTTCGCTAGCAGCTCCCATATCTAAACCTCTAGTGGGTTGATTAGCCAAAATAAGTTTTGGAGATGCTTCAAAAACCCTTGCCAGTATGAGTTTTTGGATATTTCCACCTGACAGCAAGCGTGTTTGAGCTTCAATACCAGGCCCACGAATATCATATTTTTGGCTTAATTTTTGGGCATTTAGTTTGAGTTCTTGATGACGTAAAAAGCCAAACTGCTGAATGTCACTGCTGTCCAGACGTTCAATTGCTAAGTTTTCAGCCACGCTCATTGCACCTATAATGCCGTCATGATGACGGTCTTCAGGTATTCTGCCTACCCCAGATTTTAGCAGGCTAGTAGGTGTAAATTTATGTATCGGTTGGTTATCAATTGCAAGTTCACCTGAAGTTGGCTTGGTTAAACCAGAAATCACCTTGGCTAGAGTAGACTGTCCATTACCAGAAATGCCAGCAATGCCTACTATTTCACTGGCAGACACAGTTAAATTTATACCTTCTAGGCTACTGCGAGCACTAGTACCTGCTGCAAAGAGGTGAGTTAACTGAAGCACTGGTGCGCCAATAGTTAGAGGTTCGCGCGGGGTTGCTGGTGTATCAGCACCTACCATTAATCGAGAAATTATTTCCTCGTCTGCGTCTTTAGTAGCAATTTCGCCTACTTTTTTCCCATGCCTCAATACTGCGATACGATGGGAAAAAGCCAGTACTTCACGTAATTTATGAGATATGAATATAACTGACAACCCGTCTTTAGCCATGATGTCTATATTGGCAAACAGTGTGTCGGCTTCTTGTGGTGTTAAAACAGCTGTGGGTTCATCTAAGACCAATATGCGCGCATCACGATACAGTGCTTTGAGGATTTCTACCCGCTGACGCTCACCCACAGAGAGCTGACCTACGATAGTATCAAGGGGGGCATTTAAGCCTGTGCGATGCATGATATCTTTAATTTTTTCGCGTGCAGTACCCATGGAGCGGCGCCAGGCAAATAAATTTTCAGAGCCGAGTAAAATATTGTCTATAGCCGATAAGTTTTCCGCAAGGGTAAAGTGTTGATGGACCATGCCAATACCGGCATCCAATGCGGCTTGAGGGTGGCCTAAGGTCAAAGGCTTAAGTTGGCCTTGTGTGTTAGCTACTTGAATACTGCCAGAATCTGGCATGTAGTGGCCAAAAAGCATATTCATTAACGTGGTTTTTCCAGCACCATTTTCTCCTAGTAACGACAGAATCTCTCCACGTTTTAAGTCGATAGTAACCGACTCATTGGCCACCACTGTGCCAAATCGCTTGCTCAGTTTATTGAGAGAAAGCACCGTGTCATTGATCATAGGGAACATCCACTAGCAAGAAGGAGGGATAAAAAATCCCATTAAGTGAACCGAATCACCCAACAGGATTTTGATACACAAAACAGCCCAATATCAATTATCTGATACAGGAGTCTCATCATTGATAGTAACAACAAAGCTGCCATTGCGAATGGCAGCTTCTTTAGCTTCTATAGCAGCAACAATATTCGCGGGCACTAACGTTTTATCAATAGTAAGGGAACCACCATTATGTGCCATATAGCTATATTGGCTGTAGTCATCAGCAATGTATGAACCATCTGCTACCGCACTAACTGCAGTATCAATAGTAGCTTCCATATGCCAAAGGGCTGAAGCTAAAATAGTTCCAGGGTAATCGCTAGCGGTATCAATAACGTTGCCTATGGCCTTTTTACCACGTTCAACAGCTGCATCAGCCACACCAAAGCGTTCGGCATACAGTACGTCAGCCCCGGCATCTATCATTGCAAACGCACTTTCTTTAGCCTTTGGGGGGTCGTACCAACTATCAAGAAAGTTGACTAGAAAAGTGACGTCAGAATTGACTTCACGGGCACCTGCCATAAACGCATGCATTAGCCGATTAACTTCAGGAATAGCATAGCCACCCACCATGCCAATTATATTTGACTCACTAACTGCGCCAGCAGCCATGCCTGACAAGTAGGCAGGTTCGTGGATGAAGTTATCAAATACAGAAAAGTTTGGCGCCTGTGGTGCAAAAGAAGATCCCATCAAATAGGCTGTCTCAGGATAGTCGGCAGCGACTTTACGAGCTGCGCGCTCAAGACCAAAAACTTCACCAACGATAAGGTCTACTCCTTGCTCAGCATACTCTCGCATAACGCGCTCGTAGTCCGTATTGGAGACATTTTCAGAATATACATACTCAATTTCACCCCGTTTTTCAGCTGCACTAAGTGCAATATGGATGCGACTTATCCATTGTTGTTCAACTGGTAGGGTGAAAATGCCAGCCACTTTAATAGTGCTAGCAACGGCTACGGCCGGTGATAATATCAAACCAAAAGCAACTGCAGCTATAATCATGCGTGCCTTTGACACCAAATACATTAACTTCATAATACAACCCTCACATTAATTTATTTTTATTGGATGTTTACTTAAGCATAAACTGACCAAGCGGTCAACTTTTCACAAAATGCTTGGGCGCTTTAGCACTATTAACAGCGGGGGTTTCATTATTCAGCGGTGCCACTATTTTGCCTTTCTAGGTGATGAATTACATCTTCAATTTGTTCCCCTTGAAGCCGAACATGATCGCGCATTAGCTGGTAAGCAGCGTCCCCTTGGGAGTTTGATATTGCTTCGAGTAGGGCATCATGTTCCTCAACTGATTGAGCCATGTATCCTGGTAAGCTGGACACATAATGCCGATATGGAAAAGTAATTGTACGAGCCGTGCTGAGCTGGCTCTGCAACATTGCATTGTGTGAACCCGCAATAATTAAGTTATGAAAAACCATATTCATCGCATTGAACGTTTCTGTATCCTTTACTTCAGAGGCCTTTTGGCAAAGGGCATTGGCATCAAAGGCTTTAATAATTTGTTCATGGCGCATTCTCTTTGCTGCTTGTCTGGCAGCAAGGCCTTCAAGTTCGGCAACAACCAAAAAGGCATCAAGTAATTCAGAAATGCTCAAGGATGCCACGAGTGCTCCACGCCTTCCATTATCAGTGACTAATCGAGTTTCAACAAGTTGCCTGATTGCTTCACGCACTGGGGTTCGTGAAACACCAAATTCTTCAGCAAGTAACCTTTCACGAAGTCGGTCTCCAGGCTTTAATTCGCGCTTTATTATCCGTGCTTCAATCGCAGTTGCAATAAGCTTTGCCTTGCGTTTCTCTGTGCCGCTCATGGTGCTGTATCACCCATACCTTTGGCCATCCTTAAACCAGTCATCGTAGCCTTCTTGAGTACGGATTACGATAGATTTTTTTGTCAAATAGGCGCGCAGAGCGTCCCAACCATTTTCTTTACCGAAGCCACTATCTTTGACGCCGCCCCATACAGACCTAGGGTCATTGCGATGATGGTCATTGAGCCAGATGACGCCACCTCTGATTTTTTTTGATAATCTATGAGCCCGTCCAATATCTCGGGACCAAATGGAAACACCAAGCCCAAAATCACCTGCATTGGCACAGCTAATGGCCTCTTCATCATTGCTGACCTTAGTGAGTGATATAACGGGGCCAAAAACCTCCTCAAGAAACAAAGTGTGGTCTGCTTTAACGTCAGCAAATACCGTAGGGCGTATGTAAAACCCATTTATTAACTCGCCATCAAGCTCTAAATGATTTAGCCCAGAAATTTGTCTGGCGCCTTGGGCTTGTGCTGTCTTAATAAACGCTTTGCAGCGATCAAGTGATTTGCGACAGATCACGGGGCCCATTTGTGTGCTTTGGTCCATGGGGTCGCCCAGCCGTATTTGATCTGCTCTTTGAGCCAGTCTTTTGGCAAACTCCTCGTAAAGAGACTCGTGCACAATAATGCGAGACCCAGCAACACAGGTTTGACCAGATGCAACGAACGCAGAAAACAAAACACCAGCAACAGCTGCATCAATATCTGCATCTTCACAAACTACAACAGGCGTTTTGCCACCCAGTTCCATTGTTGTTCGGATTAACCTTTTGCCCGCCACGCTTGCAACCTTACGGCCAGTTGAAGTGCCCCCAGTAAGGTCAATGAAGTGAATATCGTCAGCCATACAAAGCGCCTCACCTGTTGTGGCATCTCCAGTGACCACATTTACTACGCCATCTGGTAATCCAGCTTCGGTAGCAAGAGCAGCGATGACTAGCGGAGACACAGGGGCCAACTCGGAGGGTTTAATTACGCAGGTATTTCCTGCTGCCAGTGCAGCCGAAAGCTTTTTGACCAGAATAAGTACAGGGTGGTTCCAGGGTGTCAGCAAGGCTGTTGGTCCCAATGGCTCGTATTGAGTCAAAGTGACATAATC
>Ga0308012_10002097_pt1 | contig 10214 bp, 20 predicted proteins | sample Neamet179_FD_203133 | JGI IMG/M metagenome (GOLD analysis project Ga0308012, IMG submission 203133) | Marine microbial communities from water near the shore, Antarctic Ocean - #179 | ecosystem: Environmental > Aquatic > Marine > Unclassified | place: Southern Ocean | collected 2014-07-25 | reverse complement strand
CCTGAAGACTGCTACCCAGCAGAAGAAGGTATGCTAGAATGGGAAATAGTAAAAATAACTGGAGCAGATAACAATGGTCTAGATATTAGTGAGCTTGAAAGCTACGTATGTAGTCAAACATTTGAAAATGATTTATGGACCCAAGTAACCGAGGATAACGAATATGAATAAGATTAAATTAAGTGAAAAGTTTGAACTGAGCAGAGACCTACACAACTGGACTCTAGGTGAAATCCGTGTAACAGAAAATATGACATACTCTGTAAACACCTATCACGCCAACCCGCAACAGGTAGCGCATAAGATAATGAAACTATGCGATACCACTGATGTCTCTGACCTTGATGAACTAATGATCAAGTATCAAGAGTTCGCAACACGTATCTGTATAAGTATAGATAAAGCAATTATCGCAATGGAGAAATCTAATGGCTGAAATGACCTTACGAGAACATTTCGCAATCAAGTGCCTAGCAGCACTATTGTCTAATGACAAATGGTCTGATGACGAAGGTGCAGCAGAAACTGCATTAATCCATGCAGAAAACTTATTAAAACTTCTGGAGATATCCGATGGATAAGGATGAAATCACAAAAGTCATAGAAGAATATGCAAAGAAAGTTATAGAAGCTTGCAATGAATCTCAATACGAAGAAGAAAATGCAAAGTTAATTAAAGACAGTCAAATTCCTCTAGGGCAATCAAGAAAGCCCAAAGATAGAGTTGACCTCGGTCTAGGGCCTTCAACAATTATAGAAGAATATATACCAAAGAAAAAGGAGTAGTTATGAGTATAATCTTTAAGCCTAGAATAAAGTTCTCATTCGGAAGCGGCAAACTTGCCAAGCCCGTAAAGACAGTAAGCAGAGAAAAGTGGCACTGGACCACTAAAGAATTAAAGAAGCTTACTGAACTAAAAGCATTAGGTTTGAGTTATGTAGACATAGCCAAGCTAATAGGTAGATCTGCAAACAGTTGTGGAACTGCAATGCATACAAATAACTTGAAAAAAGTCTACAAGTTACGTAGAGAAAAACTAATAGAGGAAATAATGAATGATTAGTTCAGTCATGTGTTTAGCCCTTAATTTGTACTTCGAAGCAAGAAGTGAAAGCCTAGCAGGTCAGTTAGCCGTAGGTTTCTCTACAATGAATAGAGTAGCAGATAAACATTATCCAAATGATGTATGCTCTGTTGTGAAACAAGCAAAATATGACGGGTATAGTGAATACCCTATACGTCACAAATGCCAGTACTCTTGGTTCTGTGATGGTATGAGCGACGAACCTACCAATGATAAAGCCATGTTAGAAGCCACAATACTAGCCTCTAATATTTATTATGGTTTAGTCACTGATATTAGTAATGGTGCAACTCACTACCATGCAACGTGGATTGATGCACCAAGCTGGACCTCCGAGATGACTAAAGTCGTCACTATTGATCAACATATATTCTATAGGTACTGATATGACCCTGAAAGAAAAGTTAGCCCATCAAAAGCGTGTAGATCACATAAAAAATGAGATAATTAACTATCAAGTATCTGTTGATAAAAAAGATTCTTTCAGCTTTTATGCCATTAAACGGATAGGTAGCCTTCAAGCAGAATTAGCTAAAATAACAAGGGAATAATATGGATAGAATCGAAATAACAGATGACGAGACAGAATCTGCATTTCAAGAATTCATTGATGAAGTTGAATTTATAATCAACCTCAACGTGAACTCCTGTGATGAAAAACTAGTAACACTAGCTAAAATCAATATGCAAGAGTCTCTAGATAAATATATTATGATGCACACCAACTTAGTTGTCAACCAACTTAAGGAAGATGGAATCATAGTATCGATGTAGTACCAATAAGGCCTGTAGGGAGCCTAGCTGAAATACCCTGCAACTCAATAAATAGGAAGTAATTATGAAGATTTCACAAGCGAAAGAAGTAGTACAAGGTTTAGTAGAATTTAACTTGAATGCAGATTCAAAAGAATTACAACTAATACCTATGCTACACTCAGCTCCCGGATTAGGTAAGTCTGCTATCGTTAAGCAAGTAGCCGAAGACCTAGAAATCGAGTGCCGAACAGTAATATTCGCACAATTCGATTCAGGTGAGTTAGGCGGCTTCCCTGTACTATCAGAAGATCGAAAGCAATATAATCGTGCTAAACCTTTCTTCATGTCCTTTGAAGAAGATAGCCAAGGTATTCTGTTCCTAGATGAATTGCCACAATCTCCTGTTAGCAACCAAAACATTGCTGCTCAGTTAGTCAATGAAGGTTGTATAGGTGAGCATAAATTACCTAAAGGCTGGACTGTAGTATGTGCAGGTAATCCTATGGCCTCACGAGCAGGTACTAATGCAATGCCTAGTCACCTTAAAGATCGTCTTACACACTTTGATATCGAACCAGATACGGAAGCATTCTTAGATTATGCTTTCAAGAGAGATTTTACTCCAGAGGTTACAGGATTTCTATTACATAGACCTGAATACCTATCTATGTTCGATGCTAACGTAAATGTATCGCCCTCACCACGTTCATGGGAAAGAGCTAATACCATTGTAGGTCTAGGTCTACCATCAGACTTAGAAATGATTACATTAGCAGGTCAAGTAGGTAATGCAGCAAGTGCTGACTTCATAGGCTTCATCAAAATAATGCGAGATCTACCAGACCCTATAAAGTCTCTAGCTAACCCATTAGAAGCTATGATACCTGAGAAACCCGCAGTATTGTATGCCTTCTGTAGTGCAATAGCAGCTTATGTCACTGAAGGATCAGCTAAGAATTTCACCACCTTGATAGATCGTATTGAGAAGAAAGAATTCTCTGCTATGGCTGTTCGTACTGCAATCAAACGTAAGCCTGACCTTGTTAAGTCTAAAGCCATAAGTGAATGGTTACTAAGCACAGGTAAAGACCTACTACTATAGGAAACTCCTATGGATACTCTAGAAAACCTAATGGAGGTGTCGAAACATTCGATGCCTTCAGAAGGTTCAATACGCAATACAATAAAATTACATAATATGTATGATCATAGAAGAGGTCGCTACTTTGCACCTCTACATAATGGTTTATCTTTATGTGATGAAAAATTTATAAATAAATTCGAAGAGATAGCCATACTGTATAGGTTAGGCTTGTCTATAGATACTATTATAAATCAACTAAACTTAACTATAGGAGAATAGCATGACTGACAAGCTAATTATAAGAGAAGCTGATCATGATGACTATACTGACTTTATGACAAGTAACGCCATACGTCATAGAGTCACAAGCCATATTAACAGTCTACCTGTAGAAGAACAAGAAGCTACCCGTGAAAAGGTTAAAGTTCTCTATAAAATGGGAGTGAGTTGGAAAGGTATTAAAGTAGCGATCTTAGGAAGTCCACGATGATATCTTCACCTACTCACAAAGTAAGCATTGATATAACGTTAACCCCTAGAGGTTCTGTAGCTAAATCTAAAGCAACTAGAATCCTGTTAAAAGCTGTACAATCTAAGATGAGACTAACCAAGCAGTATGAGAATGGTGGTTCAAGTTTCTGGTGGATGTCCATAATTAGAGGATGCCCTAAAGGTTCAAACTTTGAACACCACTACATTACCAAGTGGAATGCTCGTAACGATCATAATGCCATTGTGAGTGGCACACCTGAAGAATTACGAATTCAATTTGGAACTGCGGGTGATGCGGTTCCTCTGCTAGAGTATGCAGAGACCATAGCATTTACTGTCGAAGGTACTCTAACAGACGAGTGGGGTACAACTTATAGATGGTACGAAAAACTAGGCTGGTATAGAAACGAGGAGTAATTTATGGAAGCAAAATTAAAAGTAAGCAGAGCCTTAACTAAGCTCGCCTGTGAAGATCCATTCTTCGGGTCATGCGCCCTTAGATTAGATGTAAGACCTGATGATAAAATAACTACTGCTTGTACCAATGGCAAATCTATCTTATGGTCTCCTGACTTCATTGATACTTGTTCAGAAGACGAAACAGTAGGTCTCGTATGCCATGAGATACTGCATGTATTGTTTATGCACTGTATGCCAATGACTGACAAAAACCCTGTATTAGCTAACATAGCTATGGATTTCGTCATAAATGAAGTAGTGCAAAATGAATGTCACTATCAACTACCTAAAGGAGGTATTGTACCAGAAGACCGCTTCAAGAATATGACTTGGCAGCAAGTATATGCCATCATAGAGCAAGAAGATCAATACCAAAAGATGGCCGCTGATCCTACTATCGGTGACCTATTTGATCATATAGATCAAAATGGTGAAATGTCTGATGCTGAAAAGTCAGAGCTTAAAGCAGATATTGAGCAAATGGCTACTCAAGCTGCTGAAGAGGCCTCAAAGAAACAAGGTAATATCCCTGGCCAGTTACAAGAGCTAATTGATACAATCAGAGCGCCCAAGGTAGTGTGGCAGGAGGTATTGGAGAACACCTTGCGCGGAAATAACCCTGATGATCAAACATGGCGAACGCCTAATCGTAAAATGCTTAGTGCATATGACTTGTATATGCCCTCACCTGAGTATCATGGTATGGGTAATATAGTCTGCGGCCTAGATAGTTCTGGTTCAGTAAGTCGAAGAATGCTTGAAACCTTTCTTTCTGAATTGAACAGTGTTAGTCAAACTTGTAGCTATGAGTCCCTAACAATACTGTACAACGACTCAGGTGTAAGCAGTGCAACCACCTTCTATCCCGGTGATGATATCACTGAACTTCATGTAACAGGCAGAGGCGGTACTTGTTTCAAACCTGTATTTGAGTATGTAGAAGAAAAAGGTCTAGAGATAGATCAAATGATTTACTTATCTGATATGGAAGTGAGCGATCATAATTTCCCAAGTGAAGCACCCTATTACCCTGTTCTATGGTGCTCCACAGGCGCTCAAAGTGCTCCATTCGGTAAAGTACTTGACTTAAGAGGAATGTAAAATGAGTGATGAATTAAAAATGAAAATACGAAAGAATATTAGGGAACATAATATTCTAATACTTAAATATAGACGAGATATAGACACAATGATGCGCCTATATCAAATTGACCCTTATTTAATAGCTGCTATAGACCCAAAAGATTATCGTTGGCGTAGTTATCACGGAGAAGTAACCAGCAAAGATAAAGCAATACCTGATAATCTTCTTCAAGAGGCTTACAGTAAAATACTCACGTCTCTGACCGACATGAAAGAAATGCGTAAAGAGTTAAAAGAGTACCCTAATGGTACTGAAAAAGAAGGAGGTATGAATAAAGTAAAAGAAACTGCAACAAATGTAGCCCACATGTTAACACAACATGATAACCCTGTAGTCCATTTCAAAGGTGATCTGTTTAATCTACACCACCAAAGCAATGGTAAGTTGTCTAACTATGCTCACTACAGCGTTAAAATCAATGCAGCGTGGTTGCGTAAAGTGTATCGTATTGATCTAGCTATACAAGACATAGCAGGTAGAGAAGCAATGGTTCTTGATGCAGATAAACTACCCACAACACCTGAAGGTTATGAAGCTTATGCCACTAAAGTAGTGACCATAAGACGACCTATATCTCGTAAAAAGCAGATAGAAGTAGCAGAAAAGTGGGAAGCAGAAAACTTAACAAAAGAACAAGGTAGTATGATAAGGCATTATGACTTTAAACACCCTTCGTTCTTACGTTATGAAACACGTTATGTGGTCCGAACCATGTCCACTAGCGGTTGGCAGTCATGTACAGGTACGACCGTCAACTGGGCTGCTTCGACCTTGAAACGTCGGATGAAAACCCTTATGCTAAGAAAACTTAGTGTATAACCATAGCACCCTTTAAGAGAAGGGATCAACTGGAGTATGTAGTATGAAGAAAGTAAAGAAAGAAAATGACTTGATCGACGAATCAGGCCAAGTTCATCGTGTCGGTCCATCATTAGCTAAGATAAATGATACTTTTCCGTCAGACCATGAGCTAAGTTTAAGACAGGCAGCTATAAATCCCGGCCACTATAAAGATGTAGTCCCAGGTTTCGAATACTTCGATATCATGGACCATGTTTTAGAAGGGTGGAAAGGCTCACAAGCAGCATGTTTAGCTAATGCATATAAATATATGTTTAGATTAGGTAAGAAAGATGCGGTATTGCAAGACCTAGGTAAAGCAATGTGGTATCTTGAACGTCTCAAAAAAGATATTGAGAAAAATAGCAAAAGGTGATTCTACCTAGAAAATTCCTTCTGAAAGAATGTAGTATAGTAAAATCAATTAATATAGAGAGTAAAAATTATGTCTAAGTCAAATAACAGTACCCAAGTAGCAGTAGTTCGTGATGTAGAATTCCACTATCCTCATCTAGCTACTTCTCATGCACCATTCGGTAATGATATCTGGGATGTCCAGTTACGTACCAATGATCAAGATACTGCAAAGCGTCTTACTGATCTAGGTGTAGGTATTAAGAAGCATGAAGATGGTTATTTCTTCGGTAACGTTAAGCGCCCTACTACTAACAAGAAAGGTGATGTTAACGATGCTCCTGAAGTATTAGATGCAGCTAAGTCTAAAACAGCTATCGATCCACGTACTATTGGCCACGGCTCTAAAGGTCATGTCAAGTTGTTCTCTTACGAGTATAACTTCAATGGTAAATCAGGTACAGGTGTTCAGTTGTTAGCTATTCAGATCACCGAACTAGTGAAGTACGAGCCTAAGTCTGATAGTGATGACTTCGGTGTTGAAGGTGATGCGGTAGAAGCTGCAGATTTCTAAAGTTGTCGGGGTCAGCAATGGCCCCTTATTCTAATAAAAGGAAATAATAATGAACACTAAAACTAAAGGTACCCAAAAGCCTTGGGAATGTGAACATTGCGGTAAAGTAGGTAAGAATCGTGCCAACTACCGCAGAGATCATGGTAGTCGTTGCCCTGTATACCTCATTAAGAAAAGTGGTGTAGACCGATTAATTGGCCTTGCAGTAGGTATTGCAGCCTCTATTGTCTTATGGGGATTATCAGAATGGCTATTGTAACTTTACTATCTGACAAGGTAATCAATCTAGTAAAACTATATACACGGGGTCATACTGACGCTAAAGATGTAGTAGAGATGCTAGAACAAGTTCTAATCGAAGATGGATATGTTACCCCTGAAGAAATTAACATGGGTGGCAATAACGAGGGTCAAGACCTTTAAGGAGATTTATGAAAAATATAATTGTAGACATTGAAACTGATGGGTTATTAACAGACTTAACCACAATTTGGTGTATAGCAATCAAAGAAGTAGGCGGTGATACATTATCTTTCTCAGACTATGATGACAGTCTGCCTGATAATGCTGCCGCCATACCTTACATGGAATCCGCTGATCGTATCATAGGTCACAACTTCATAAGATTTGATGGCCCTGCTATTACTAAAGTTCTTAAGTACACTATACCTGTAACTAAAATCTACGACACTCTAATCATGTCTAGACTAAATCAGTTCAACAGAATAGGTAAGCATAGTATGAAGTCATGGGGTGAAAACTTATTATTCCCCAAAGGCGATTATAGTGACTGGTCTCGGTATACACCTGAGATGATGTCTTACTGTATACAAGACGTTACAGTCAATGAAGCTATATACCTAAAAGTATTTGCTGAAGCTGACCTCATACTTAAAAGAACAGGTAATAAATATCAACAGGCGATTGATATCGAGCATAAGATGTCTCACTATACAGCTATGCAATGTGCTAACGGCTGGGAGTTTGATCAAGAAGGTAAACTTAAGTTGATGGAAATAATTCAAGAAGAATTAACCCATATCGAAAAGACTGTAGAACCTTTGCTCGGTAATATTACTATTATAGTTGATAAAGAACCTAAATCACCTAAGTATAAAAAGAATGGTGAATACACCTCTGTATCTGCTAGAGTTCTAAGTGAGTATCTAGGTACTTACATAGACCCTTCTGATGCTCTGAAAGTACCACCACCCATAGTAGCTGGCACTCGGTTCCAACGAACTATACTAACCCCTGCACGTATAGGTAATCAAGATCATCTAAAAGATTACTTAGAACGCAATGGTATCGTATGGGATGACTGGAACTTTAAACGTGTAGAAGGCTCATTCATAAAGACCTCACCTAAACTAACTACCACCTCATTAACTCGTATGGGGCCTACAGGTGTTATGATAGATAGGTTCTTTACTCTTCGTGCTAGGCTGTCAGTATTAACAGGCTGGGAAAAGATGTACTGGAATGGTCGTCTTCATGGTGATGTAATAGATATAGGTGCTGCCACAGGTAGACAAACCCATATCGGTATAGCTAATATACCCTCACCTAAAGCTGCCTATGGTTCTGAGATACGTAAGCTGTTCAAAGTACCTGAAGGTAAGACTATCATATCTGCTGATGGTGCTGCGTATCAAGCTCGTATCATGGCACACTTCTCTAAAGACAAAGAGTTTGTCAATGAGATTATCAGCGGTGATATACACCAAAAGAACGCTGATGCAATAGGTTGTAGTCGTGCAGACTCTAAGCCTTTCTTCTTTGCATGGGCTTTCGGTGCTGGTGGTCGTAAGTTAGCAAGTATACTAGGTATACCTGAAGCCGCAGGAAATAAAGCTAAGAATAAGTTTCTTAACCGCTGGCCTGCTCTTCGTGAACTAACTGTTAAGTCTCAAACTGCTGCTAAGAGAGGATATTTAATGGGTGTCGATGGTCGAAAGATCATAGTCGAAGAACCCTATAAAGCATTTTGTTATCTGATACAAGGTACAGAAGCTATTATCTTTAAGCATACCATTGTAGAAATCAATGAGGCGTTTGAAGCTAAAGGTATTAAGTTCTTACAACTACTAGCTTATCACGATGAATGTAGCTGGGAAATTGATCCTGCTGATGCTAAAGAAGCTGAAGTAATAATCCGTCACTGCTTTGAAGAAACACCTAAGAAGTTCGGTATAACTCTTATGTGCGCTGGTGATGTTAAATGTGGTAGTGACTATCTGGAGGTACACTAATGAAATACTTTTATGATGCTGATGCGTTAGTATACGTAGCTTCTTGGGGTGATAAAACACTCGAAGAAGCCTTAGAAAAATTAGATCATTCTATAGAATCAGTCTTAGCAGAGCTATGGGCGCATATAGATGATGTAACTTTTGTAGTTAAAGGCGTAGGTAATTTCCGTCATGTGATATATCCTATGTATAAATCTCACAGAAAATCAGAGGAAGACCCGGAAAAGAAAGCTATTATGCTCGCTGTATATGAGCGATTAGTTAATCACTATAAAGCTATTAGAGCAGATGGTGAAGAAGCCGATGATGTAGTAGCTTATCTAGCCTTAGCTAACAACGGAACTGTAATAAGCCCAGACAAGGACTTACGAACTGTCCCAGTACCAATCTACAATCCTCAAAAAGAAGAACACTACCCCCTAGATGTAGATGGCGCTGATCTGATGTTGCACTTGCAGATACTAACAGGTGATAGCACAGATGGAATCCCTGGGATTAAAGGTATTGGCATTAAGAAAGCAGAGAAAATACTGCTAATGGTGCCAGCGTCCAAGAGGTTAGCAACGGTAAAGGAGTCCTATCGTACACTGTCTAATGAGTCTGATTGGCTAAGTTACTGTCAACTTATGACTGACTTAATTTATATCCGTCAGAAGCCACATGAACGTTACAATGTACGTACAGGGAAAAGGGAGATAATGGATGAAGAATTACAGTAAAGAAATGTGGGAGATATACATGCATTGTAATGTAAAACCTCTCTCAATCAATGCTGCGTACACTTTAAAAAGAAAAAAGAGTGCTAAGTATAGAAAGTTTGAAGACGATATGGCCTTAGAATTGTTTGGCTATGAAGTACCTCCTCACAGAGATATTAAAAGTATGAGATTCAAACTAGAAATACACTGGGGTTTTGCTACGTCATTAAGTGATGTAGACAACCCTATTAAAACATTGTTAGATGTACTACAGAGATGGTTTAAGTTTGACGATAAACAAATTATGAATATCTCAGCAAGCAAAACTGTAGTAGGTAAAGGTCAAGAATATATTGACTTTACACTAACAGAAATTCAACACACAGAAAACCAAGGAGTACCTTATGGGAAGCGGTCAATTTCAAAAGCACAGTAGTTGTGCTAAATGTGATAGCTCAGATGCAGTAGCAGTATAC
>Ga0308012_10002091_pt1 | contig 10225 bp, 24 predicted proteins | sample Neamet179_FD_203133 | JGI IMG/M metagenome (GOLD analysis project Ga0308012, IMG submission 203133) | Marine microbial communities from water near the shore, Antarctic Ocean - #179 | ecosystem: Environmental > Aquatic > Marine > Unclassified | place: Southern Ocean | collected 2014-07-25 | reverse complement strand
GGATGGATTACATCTAATAACGAAACTGTTATTACTATTGCTATATGTAAAGTAACTCCAGTAGCAGATAACTCATCTAATGTTGTTCCTGTAGTAATTGATGAGATAGCGGTAACTGGTCTTGGTAGTAATGCTAAACTTGCAAGAGTAAATGAAACAACTATAACTGCTTCATCATTAGCAGCAGGAGATATTATATTCCCAATGATAAAAGAAACAGGAGGAACTGGTAGTACAATTTATATGAATTTAGCTATTCAAACAACAACATTCTAATGACTACTAGAGAAGAATTAGTTTCAATGAAGAAAGATATAAGTTCAATTAATGGGAAGATGGATAGTATAGATTCAAAATTAGATATGCTTACTGAGAAGTTATTAAATCCAGATACAGGAGTTACAGCTAGAGTAAATAGAAACACAGCAATGAGGAAGGTTTTAGTTAAGGCAATGTGGGTTATTTACGGATTAACAATAGGAGCAATGATAAAGATATTTACAACATAATAATTTAAAAAATAAAAAAATGAGTACATTTGATACAGACAATACACTACTAAGAGAGATGCTTGGTAAAGGTGGTTTAAACGAAATCTTCACCACATCAGCACAAACAGGTAAAGACTGGTACTGCATATACTTTCCAGTAAATTCAGAAATAGCATCTCTTACTGTCGGTAATATGTCAGGAACTGAGGCTGCATTAATAGGGTTATCTTTACCTGCTGGAACAACACTTTTTATGAGATTTACAGCTATACAACTTACTTCTGGAGTTGGTATTGGTTACAGAGAATCTGATGGTGAAACTGCTTCGTAAATAACTATACTAATATGTTAAGTTTAAAACAGGGATTAAGTTTAAGTAATAAAAATACTTTAGGTAGTTGGACTCCAACTGATGAAGGAACTTTAGAGGGATGGTATCAAAATAAAATTGGTATTACCTTAAGTGGGTCTGATGTAAGTCAATGGGCTGATAGTTCTAGCAATAGTAGGAATATGGTGCAAGATGATGCAACTGAGCGACCAGCATATAGTGGAGTTACAGGTTCTTTAACTTTTGTTAGCGGTGATAAATCTAACTTACAGACAACAAGTCAAATTAGTATTTCTAGTGATTTTACTTTAGGAATTAAAATGTTTCCTACATCTAATAATGGAACTTTTATCGCTGATAATACATCAGAAGATGAACTTTTTAAAATTTCTGGTGCTGGTCAAATAACTATTAAAATAGATGGAAGTCAAACAGCTATTAATTTAGATTCAGGTTCATTTGGTGATGACTATATTGTTTTGACTAGAGTTTCTAATGTATTTACTTTATATAAAAATGGAGTAGCACAAAGCACTACTCAAACTTTATCAGGTACTATTGATATAGATGCAATAGGTATTAGAGAAGAAAATAGAAATGGATTTGATGGAACAATAGAAGAAGTGCAAATATACAGTAGTTCAAGTGCAACCTTAACAAGCAATATTAACAGTAGACTATCATCATTATAATATAATGATATATAAATATAAAAAATAAAAAATATGGCGACAACAATAATACCTTCAAATCTAATAGTAACAATAACCGAATCTTATTCTCTTAATGGGGTTAATTATGGTAATTCAATGAGCAAAACCTACCTTGAAAATTCCCAAGTATCTCAAAGAGTTATGAGTATTAAAGGTAAGGGTGCAGAGTCAAATTCTTATACTTCTATGTTAGCTCTATCAACTGAAGATAGTCAGGGTCAGGTAGTTAAGGCAGATTACAAGTACTTTAGAATTACAAACTTAGATACAGTAAACACATTAAATCTTAGGATTTTTAATGGAGTAGAGTATTTTGCATTTCAGGTTCTTCCTGCAAGTAGTTTCTTATTGATGGATGCAGGGACTGATTCACCTGCTGCAGCAACTACAGTACTAGCATTTTCAGATATTACAGCAATAGCAGGTCAGTCAAGTTCTGCAAGTGATGATATAGATATTGAATTTATAATAGTTACAGCTTAATATAAAAAAATAAAAACATCATGACATTAAAATATTTTAAAGAGAGTGAATTTACTTGCAAATGTGGATGTGGTGAAACTATTATAAGTAGAAATCTTCTTGAGATGTTAGATGAAGCTAGAGATTTTGCTAAGACACCATTTGTTATAAATAGTGGTTATCGGTGTAAAAATCATTCTGAATCAATTAAGAATCCAACATCTTCACACATAAAGGGATTGGCAGTAGATATTAAATGTACTAATAGTAAAAAAAGAGCTATCATTATTGATGCTTTAGGATATGTAGGATTTAAAAGATTTGGATTAGCAGATACTTTTATACACACAGACTTAGATGAGGGGAAATCAAATCCTTCGATTTGGTTATATTAATTAATAAATTAACTTAAATATATATTATGAATTTTATTACAGAAAATTGGTTGGAGTTATTAGTAGCACTAATGGCAGCAGCAAAGGTTGTTACAAACTTAACACCTTCAGATAAGGATAACAGGATATTTGGCTGGTTAGACACAGTTATTGATGCTTTTATTCCTAACTATCCAAAGAAGAAATAATGCTACAAAAATGGATAGGTTCTATGCTAATGAAGGGAGGCATAACACCAGTAACAGAATTATTGAAAGCAGTAAAAGAATTGTTTACAGACACAAAAGGAAAGTGGAGTAGCAAGAGAACTATTAGTGGTGTTATAGTTTTAGCTGCTAGTCTTTACATAGAAAAGAATGGCATTGATACTAATGCTTTAATATTGACTGGATTAGGAATACTTCCATTATGTTTCTCAGTATTTGAAAAAAATAAGAGTAATAATGATTGTAATTGTAAAAAATAAGTATCTTTGCTTTAAGATTTAGATAGGGTTGTGCCTATCTTTGTTTCATTGTTTATAGTTTTCAAGAGTGGGATGTTCAAAAACATCTCACTTTTGTATTATATATACCTTTTTTTTCGTAATATTGCTACTTAATAACTAATACTTTAGCAATGAAAGAATATGGTAAAAGATTAAGATTGTCAGAAGAAGAAGTTGAAATGGTTTATGAGAATAGAGCGGAATCAACTACTAATACTAATGGAAATACAGCACTAGATATTAACTTAGCAGAGAGAGGTATTGCTAAAAAAGATGTAGTATCTGTAAAGCATTGGCAGTCTGCTAGTGGAGAGTTTAGATTCAGTATTGTAACTAAAGAAGATATTACTGCTAATGAAACTGATATACTAAAGACAGTTAGTAGTTTTATAGAGAATCACTCACCTCACTATCCTTCAATAAAAAGAAAGATTAAACTTAAAAATCATCTTTTAGTAATTAATCCTGCTGATATTCATATTGGGAAATATGCTAATCATGTTGAAACTGGTGATGGTTATAATGTAGAGATTGCGTGTGAGAGGGTCTTAGAAGGCTTACAAGGGATTATAGATAAATCTCAAGGTTTTGAGGTGGATAGAGTGTTATTTTGCATAGGGAACGATATTCTTCATATAGACAATGTTTACAATACAACTACAGCAGGTACTAATCAAGATGTTGATGGTAAGTGGTGGGAACATTTTGAAATTGCTCTAGCACTATATGTTAAGTGTGTTGAAATACTTAGAGAAATTGCACCTGTAGATGTTATTCATTCAATGAGTAATCACGATTATCAGAGTGGATTTCATTTAGCACACGCATTAAGGAGTTGGTTCAGAAATGATAGTGAAGTAACTTTTGATATATCAGTAGCACATAGGAAGTACTATATGTATGGGAAGAATTTAATAGGATTAGAACATGGAGATGGAGCTAAGATGGCTAACCTTCCTTTAACAATGGCTAATGATAGACCTAAAGATTGGGCTGAAACTACTCATAGGTATTGGTATCTACATCATTTACATCATAAAGTTAAGCAAAAATGGTTAGATGGTAAAGATTATATTGGTGTTACTGTTGAGTATATGAGAAGTCCATCAGGAACTGATAGTTGGCACTCAAGAAAAGGATATGTTGGAGTTCCAAGAGCAGTTGAAGGGTTTATACACGAAAAAAACAATGGTCAAGTGGCTCGTTTAGTACATTACTTTTAAAATAACACACAATTTACATACATTTTATCTCTAGTAGGTAAACATTTTTCTAAAAATTGTTAAAAAAGTTTTGGTAGGTAATTCCAATTTTATATATTTGCCTCAATTAATAACTAAAACAATAAAACTATGGGAAGAATGAAAGAAGAATTTATGGAAATGCGACTAGAGGAGCAAGACCAGACACACAATACAATGCAAGAGATTGCTGAAGAATATCACAATAATACTAATCAATTAAATAATCAAATGACAAAAAAAACAATGCAGGAAAAATTACAAAAACAACCAGAGATAGTTGTTGAAACAAGAACTGAGGCTTTAAGAAGGCTTTACAAAGAGAATGGCTTAACTGCTGAGGATGTATTCAAAGACCCTAGAGGCTTTGTAATCATCACTAGAACAGGTATTGATAAGATTTCTGCTAAGAATGGAATCACTATTGGGTATGAAGTGGTTACTATGGATATTGAAAAGAGTACTTGTGTATTGAAGGCAGCTGGAACTATGAAAGTTGGTAATGATGTTAGAAATGTAATGAGCTTTGGTGAAGCATCTCCATCTAACTTAAATGGTGGTGGTAAGAAATTCCCAGTATCAATGGCTGAGAAAAGAGCAATGAGTAGAGTAGTTCTAAAACTAACAGGATTCTATGAGCAAGGAGTATTTGGTCAGGATGAAATAGTAGATGAGCCTAAGTAATCAGGATATAGATGAACTTTTTGATGGAAAGCCTAGTGAGCTAACATACTCACAATGGCTGACCATTGAAGGGAACATTGACTTTACATCACTAACAACAACAATGAAAGCTGACATTCTGAACAGACTAAATTATTTATCAGAAGAAGAAGCAGAGGAAATAATAACTAAACTATACAACAATAGATATGAAAAAGACCCACAAAAACAATGGCTTAAAATGCTCAAAGATGGAGTATTTGGATATAGAGATATTTAAACACTTCTTGAGGGTTTACACATATATTGTATGGAATAAAAAAAGTATTTTAGGCTTATTAGCAGAAGATGATGTCATGAAACTGCTGAATGAAAAGCAGATTATAGATTTCTATCACTTTGACAAAACAAATTTTAAAGTATTATCTAGTAAGATTAATAAATACTTAAATGCTAATGACTAAGAAATATTCAATTCTAAAAATAAGGCAATCAAGAAATGAGTTTGAAGCACTACTGAGGATTTATGGCATATCTAATTCAACACTATGTAAGGTTATAGGAGTAAACTATGCTACCAGTAGAGATTTTATAAAGATACCATCTAACCTTAGATTTATACACGCACACAGATTAGCAGACTTTATAGGCTTAACAGTTCAAGATGTAGTTGATACAATAGTGTACGACTTAAATAAACAATAAACACAATGAAAAGAAGAAGATTAAAATTTAGCGACTACTACAACAATATAATTATGTCTGAATTGGCAGATATATATGAAGTAGATAAAGAAAGAATGTTTTTAGGAAGTAGAAAGAAGAACATTATATTTGCTAAGAGAATGTATATATACATATTAAGAGAGATGTTTGGATTAACTCTTATGGAAATAGCAAGTGTAACTAACTTACATCACTCATCAATAATCCACCACACAAGAAAGTTTAAATTCTTCTACAATAATTATACTGAAGAATCTGAATTATTTAAAAGAGTAGAGAGTAAGATAATTGAGGTGGAGATAGATGAGGAGATATTAGGTTTAGAACTTAGGCAAAAGAAAATAACGGATTCATTAACTAAATTATATAAAATTAAAAAACAAAAAAATGACAGAAAAGAAAGAGAAAGTTTACTTACCGAGTAGTATTAAAAACATTCCAACTAAGTATGGAGAAATGATGGTTGCTAACTTTAAGTTAGATGAACTACAAAAGAATGCAAAGAATGGTTGGGTGTCAATGGTGATTTCAGAGCGTAGAGAGCCATCAGAAAAAGGTGCGACACATTATGCCTATGTAAATGACTTTGAGCCAAAGGAGAGTACTAAGAATACTCCTAAGCAAGAGTCTAGTAGTGATAGTAGTGATGACTTACCATTCTAAATAAACAATATGAGAGGAGGTGAAATATCCTCCTCTTATTTTAAAAACTATAACACAATGAAAGAACAACCAAACTACTATGCAATACTATCAGCAGAGGTTAGGTATGATGATAGGTTAAAAGCTAATGTTAAGCTATTATACGCTGAGATAACAGCACTATGTAATATGAATGCTGAGTGCTTTGCATCTAATAAATACTTTGCAGACTTATATAAAAAAGAAAAAGGAACTATCTCAGGATGGGTTAGCCAATTAGTTAAGTATGGGTATGTTGAGGTTAGATATACATATAAGGAGGGTACACGACAAATATCACATAGGTATGTGAAAATAATCAATAAGGGTATGTTAAAAATATCTAAAACCCTATGCGATAAAAATCTAAAGAGTAATACTACAAGTATTAATACTATGAAAGGTAATACTAAGGGTAATTTTAAAAAACCAACAATAATTGAGATTAAAGAATATTGTACTGAAAGAAAAAATAATGTAGATTCAGAAACATTTTTTGATTTCTATGAAAGTAAAGGTTGGGTAATAGGTAAGAACAAAATGAAAAGTTGGAAAGCCTGTGTAAGAACTTGGGAGAAAAGCAGAAACAATAATACTAATGATAGAACTACATCACATAGACACACAAAAGGACAAGACTATGGGGATGGTTCTTTTTAAAAACTAAAAAACTATGAAAACAAGACAAACATCAATTGACTGTTACAATGAAATTAAAAATTCTAATTTATTAGCTCAAAGAAGATTTGAAACATTTAACGCTATATTTAAGTCAGCTCCCTGCACAAGGCAGGAGGCATTAGAACATACTAATCCTTTAAATGCTTTATCATTAAGTGCAGCAAGGTTTACTGAACTAAGGAGATTAGGAGTTATATATGAAGTTAAAACAAGAGAATGTAGGGTTACAGGAAGAAATGTTATAGAATGGGATTTAACAGATAAACTCCCTATAAAAATAAAAAGTTCTAATACAACAAAGAAGCATAGGGTTAATGATGCTTTAAATTCATTGCGTGAATTATACAAAAATAAAGATATTAGTACAGATGAGGATTGGAAAGACGTTGCTGATTTAATTAAGAATATATAGATTATGAGAACAATAGAAGATACATTTAAGATAGAAAACTTCCTACAACCTAAGATGTACAATAGGTTTAAGTTAGGAACTAAACAAGAACTTAAAGAAATGTTTATAAAAGCATTTAAGCATTATGATAGAACGATTGATGTGTATGAGCATCTTGATTCTTATGATGAGATAATAGATTGGCTATCAGATACTAAAGGTAGAGGTTTAATGCTAATGGGTAATTGTGGATTGGGTAAGTCTACTATTCTTAACTATGTTATACCTGCAATCTTTAGAACAAAAACAAATAAGTTACTTACTAGCACACCAGCAAAAGAACTAGGTGAGATAGAGAGAAGTTCTGCATCTTTTATTATTATTGATGACTTAGGTACTGAGAGCATTAAGAATGATTATGGCACTAAGATTGATGCAGTTACTGATGCTATATCTTATGCTGAAGATAGTTCAAAGACTTTACTTATAACAACTAATTTAGCATCCAAAGCATTAAAAGAAAGATATGATGAGAGGACTTTAGATAGGCTAAGGAAGTGTAAAGTGGTGGTAATCAAGGGTAAAAGTTTTAGGAATTAAATAGTATAAAATTGAATTATTTTTATATATTTTTAAGATGAAAAAAAAAGATGAAGAGAATATAGATAAGTTCAGTTTGCCTAAAGTTATAAATACTGACTTAACATATTATATGCAGTTTGGTTGGAAAAGACTAAAGGAAACATCAATTAGAGTTAAGAATTCAAATAAATACATAGGAAATACATATCAAGATAATTTTCCTATTCCAATAGATTAAAAAAGAATACTCAGTTAAACAACTAATTAAAAAAATATAAGGGTAAGACCTAAAGAGCTTTTAATTTTTCAGTCTGAGTAAGTAAAGGGGTGGTTTTCAGATGCCACCCTGATACGATTAAAAAAATAAACTATTAGATTATGATAAGCAACTACTTTAAAAAAATAAGAGAGAAGTTATTATATTTTGACTTTCAGCCATTATTATTATTTTGGGTTATAAGTGATTTTTTAAATAATCAAGTTCTATGGACTAACTTATCTTATTGGGAGGGTGTTGGTCAGCCTAACACATATTGGCTTTATATGTTTTATCTTATTGGTAGTGTAGGTATGATTATAGCTATACATGATATTAAATGGCTATCAAGGTTTGTAAGTTACTATTTAATGTTATATTTGTTTTCAACTATAAGGTACTTACTGAATGTATATTTGAATATAAATGAAGAGCCATTAACCATTGTAGATTTAAAGAATATATTAGTAACTTGTTGGTATGCTTTTATGTGGTGTTGGATTTTATTTAAGCTAAAAAAAGAAATTTTACATAAAACATTATGATGAACGAGAATGTAACAACTATTATAATTACTGCGATATCAGTTATCTTTGGTGCTGGTGGTTGGAAGTTTTATGAATTTTTAATTAGAAATAAAAGAGAACAAAAGAAGGATGATTTGAGTGAAAAGACAATATACAGAGATGATTTAATACTAAGAGTTGAGAAGTTAGAGAAAGATAAAGATGTTTGCACGAACTCTTTGATGGATATGAAGGTTATGGTTGCATCATTATCGGTAAAAGTTGAATTCCTAGAGAAAGAAAACGAAAGATTAAAATATAAATAATATATATGAAAGAAGAAAGGACATACAAAACAATTAAGTGGATATTAAAAGATAATATCAAAAAGAATGTTAGAGCTTTGTGGACTTGGAAAGATGACAACTTTACTTGTATATATGAGAACTACTCTGGAGATGATAGGATTTACACTTCAAGCCAACTATTAAAACTTTTAACAAAATGATGTATTTAAAAATAGTAGTATTTATTATATTTTTCATTGCTTTTATTCTTATAGTGATGAATGTTGTAGAGAGTATAATAAGGACTAAAAATAATGAAAGAATTGTATGGAAGATGGATAAACTAACCAAAAAACATCCGTATAAGAATTCTGAGATAGATAAGGTGGTTACAAGGACAGGGGGTCTTGCTCACGATAGAATATATGATACAGTATTGGATGAAGATTTGATAATGGATGACATGGAGGATGTAAACAAGAAGAAATGAATATGGTATTTATAATAAATATATGAGCGAAAAGCATAGTAAACATTATTACGAGGAGGGGAGGAATACAAGTACTACTTGGAAAGATGAGGTGATAGGGGATAAAAAGAATAAGTGGAGTGGAGGTGAGATTAACCCTAAGATGTTGTTAAGTAAGAATGAGTTAGAAGTAGACTACAGTAAAGATAAGATACCTAACTATTACATTGGTAAGGTGTATGGTTATGAGGCTCGTAAAGTAATAGAGGATTTTGATTTATCCTATAACGTTGGGACTGCCACCACATATTTGCTCAGAGCAAAAAGGAAGCACACTACAAGTGTTGAGTGCATACAGAAAGCAATCAATCATCTTGAGTTTGAATTAGATAAGATTAAGAATGAAGAAACCGATATTTAGAGTATTTATATCGTATGAGATAAAGAGTAAATCCTCTGTAACAAGGAAGGTTATTACTGGTATATTAGATACATTTGCACTAACCTCTAACATAGAGGAAATAAAGAAAGACCAAGAACTGATAGATAGAATATGTTACTTAAATAAAAAGAAGCTAAACAAAGTAGACATCACTATAACAAGTGTTGATGTTGAAAACCAATATGGTGAAACTGTTGATAGATTCTGTGATGAATATTAAATTATGCCAAAGATAAGAAAGATAAAAGTAGGTGATAGGAAAGACTTCAGAGGTGGAGGTTACTCAAGAAGAAAGTTTACTGTTGCTGAAGCTGATGCAATAAGACTAGAGTTTAATACTGCTACTGATAAGATAACTATCTCTGCTATGGCTAGGAAGTATGAAGTATCACAACCATTAATGTATCAACTACTCAAAGGT
>Ga0308012_10002087_pt1 | contig 10245 bp, 19 predicted proteins | sample Neamet179_FD_203133 | JGI IMG/M metagenome (GOLD analysis project Ga0308012, IMG submission 203133) | Marine microbial communities from water near the shore, Antarctic Ocean - #179 | ecosystem: Environmental > Aquatic > Marine > Unclassified | place: Southern Ocean | collected 2014-07-25 | reverse complement strand
GCTTGTACACCCTTAACCTAGAAGTTCTTCTAACGTATTTGGTCCAGCAATACCATCAGGAGTTAAACCTTGTGCTGCTTGCCATATTTTAAGTGCTCGCTCAGTACCTGGACCAAACGAACCGTCAGCTTTAAGGCCTAATGCTTCTTGCATCATTTTTACACCAGCACCGCGTGAACCCTTACGCAATACACCAATGTCATCAACATCAGGTGCATCATCATTATCATTTAATGCGTCAAGTACAACAGGAGCACCAAGAACAGCCATTGCTTTTACATAACGAGCTTGGCGATCAGCTAAACCAATATTACCACCATTGATTTTTTTAGTCATACGTACTACATCATCAGTGTCTGCAATATCATTTAGATTGTTTGCATCCCAAAACCAGCATGCACTTTCAACAGCACCTTTTTCGGTTGCAACATAGCGTGAAGCTTTTTCAGCATCCATGCCGACTGACTTACCAAATCTTGTATAGTTCTCACGACCAGTAAGTTGTTTCAACCCACGACCACGGAACATCCATCCATCTCCTGGATTTACGTTACCCATTTTATATTTACGAAACTCATCTTGGTATACGTAGTTTGCAATCTTTTCTGGATTGCGAGCATACTCAGCAGCGTTACGTTTAGTTCCGCTTGTACCAAAATATCGGCCGAATACGGCGTTTAAAGCTTTCTCACTATAGTTTAGATTTTCAGATAAACTACGGAAGTTATTTGATTCGTGCGCACACTGAGAAATGAAATGCGCGATCCTTCGTTTAGAAGTAATGCCATACTTTGGCATGATGGCAGACAAGGCTTCGTGCCACGCTTTTACATCTTTGTTACCTGGTATTAGTTTCGCTAGTTCTGCTTCGTTTAGCATAGTGACTCCTATAGGTTTAACATTTCTTTTGTCATAATGTAATCTCTAACAAAATCAGATCGGACGATATCTTCCCATCCAAAATTAATGATATCAAAATTCTTAAGCTGTTCTACGATCGATATAAATTTATATATTCCTGATCTGTCATCGCTGTATTTAAAATCAGTTTGAACTGAATCTCCTGAAAAGATTATTCTTGAATTTTTTCCAACACGAGTTATTACTGAGTCGAGTTCGTGAAAGTTAAGGTTCTGCATTTCATCAACAAGAATAACGGCATTATCTATAGTCACGCCACGAATATATGATGTTGATTGAAATTCTATTCGTTTTGTGTTTATAGATTTATTCCATGACTCTTTACCACCAAATAGTTCATCACAAATTGCTTTGTACGGAGCAGTATAAACATCCTCTTTTTCTTCTTTAGTGCCAGGAATGAATCCCATGTCACGTGTGGGAACCATAGATCTAATTACGATTAACCTATCCTGTAATGTTTCAGCATCAAGAACGCATTCAAGTCCGAGATACATTCCCATGAAAGTTTTGCCTGTTCCGGCAGATCCAGTCAATATTAGGTTATCACCTTCATCCCAACTCTCGTAAGCTCTTGCTTGATTGTTAGTAAGAGGTTCATATTCCAATAGATCGTCAATTCGAACCTGTAGAGATCGGTGCGGCTTTGCCATTTTACGAGCCTTCATAGTTTAATTGTGTTCCCTTTACCAGAGCCTGCTTTGATTTGACCGAGACGATCTTTCCAACCATTATCAGTTTTGTTAATCATATTTCCTGTGCTAGTAACAAAATTTGGTGTGGAGAGCATCTGCTCTAATCCATATTCTTCGCACATTTCTTGTAATTCTTGATAAGAGCAACTTACTTCCCAAGGTTTACTATCTTTTACGTCACTTCGCTTTACTCGATAAATTGGCATTATAAATTCCTCACTTTTTTCTGCGTGTCGCCATAGACTCAGCAGTCTTTTTCCACTGTGCCCAAGCTACATCAACATTGTATCTATACATCACATTCCATTGCTTAGACATATTAGACCAAAGTTGAATGTGTTTTATTTCGGCCCTATTAGAAAGACAAACGAGTCTAAGCATAGTATCACCCATACTAATATCCTCAAGAATGTCGTAGTCTCGTTGGAAGAACCCAGCGTCTTCGGCGGTACGTTTTTCTTTTTTACCTTTGACCATATTTATCCCTTAATGATGCTAATCCACCTTGCACTCTAGATGGGTAATCTCCAATAAAAGTACCAGCAGTGAGTGTATCTATCGATAGATAATGTTTATGAAAGTGGTGTATATTCATCCAATCGTCAAGCATAACTGTAGACATGTTATCAAAAAACGAGTCAGAAAATATTGGATTATCTTCGACATAATAAGCATATGATGCCATAATATACCATGGCACCATCATACTAATGTTCTTGTCGAAGATAGCTTGAGCTTGAGTATCAAGCATCGTAGCTGTTGATGAAGTTTTCACCAGCCAATGTGATATATGCATAACCGTCTGATGCATGAATGTGACGAGAAATAAAACCAGCTTCTATAAGCTGCTCCATTTTACCACAATATGTTGCATATGATTTAGCGAAACCAGAAAGATCTTTACCGAAGTTGCTGACGTGAATTGGCTTACGCACACCGTGTTTTGCTTCTGAAGAAACTGCATTTTCAAGAATCTCACGCTGGATTTTTACGAGCTTTTTCATTTTGTTCTCTTTCTTGTTATCTTGTTTCTATAACCAGAATAATACATTTGAGAAGTCTTGTACACACTTATTTTCACTTTTTTGCAATTAAGCCGCAATAAAATTAAACCATTGTGGAATAGAACGCTTTGACCATACCATATTGAAGCGAGTTTGTTTAGTGTGATAGTATTCTTTATAAGATCGAACAGGATCACCCTCATGCATACATTGTGGTTCATGTTGCATAGCAAGAGGAAAGTCTGTATATAGATTAGACCATTTAATACCGCTAGGTGGTTTACTTAGTATATCACGTAGCTTAGTCTCTGTGGCGTGGATTTTTCCATAGCGATGAGTGTATTCTTCACACAGTGCTACAAAATGTTTATAGTGCCATTCATAATTAGCATTCGTCTGCATAGTCCATACAGTACACGGGTGACCATGATGTACTGCTTTATATAACAATTCTTCATATTGATGATTCTTATGAACCCAGTAATTAGACATACGCTTGCCTGATTTCGATGGGCGTTTTTCTACGTAGCCGTCAAGCATACGATGAGCAGTAGATAGCATTTGTGCTGACTCTACAATCATTTTTACTACATGCTTATCACATTGTAGTTGTGCCGCTTTTACTGGGCAAGTATCTAGTATAAAGATATTCATGTATTATCCCCTCCAACAGAGTATACTCTTATTATACCACGTTGGAGGGAAATGTAAACCCCTTATTAAGCTAAAGATTGATTAATGCGACTGTCAAGATAGACTTGTTTTGCTAAGATCTTTTGGTAAAGACTCTCCTTGCCACGTTGTTTAAGCTTTTCTGCATATTCGCGTAGCTCGGTGGAATCTTGGATTAAGCGGTCTAATTGAATTTTTGACATTCATATTTCCTTAATTTACAAAAGTTTATAATATCACTTTCTCATGACGAATCTTTCAACAACCCTGGAAAAGCTTCTTCCACGGCGGGTCGTGAAATTCCTTTAGGTGCTCGCTTGTTTGTCATATCAACAACCAGAGCAGCATCCTTTGGATGAATTCCTTCGATGATTTCAAAGAAAATTCTCTCTCTTTTATATGCAGGCATAACGTCGTGTTGCGTACCCTTTACAAAGTATACAAAACGCTTATGCTCTTTAATTAGATTTTTTGGTGCGCTGTAGTCCTCTCCTGGAGTGTATGGAGGATCGCCAGGGGGTAACGCAAACTCTACGGTGGAATCCATCGATCCTCGTAGTATATCTTTAAGTGCCCAAGTTTCGTTTGCTTGTAGTACAGCAACAACTTCGGCTTTCGATCTTTTTCTTCGTGCTTCGTCTAGCACTTCATGAATCATTTTGGGGTAGCTATCAGCCATCTTTCACCTCACTATGTTTTTATTTATAACTTTATCTTTACGTGTTTTGAATGTATTTTACATCCTATGAACTCGTTATAGTAATCATCACTAAGTAATACATCATATTGAAACTGTAGCTTTGCTTCATAGTATGAGCATTCACCTTTACTTATGCATAATCTTAGTATCTCTTTATGGTAGTTGTCTATACCCTTTTGCTCAATGAGCTTCTGTACGGCTACGCTGGAGCCCGTGTACGTGTACCAGTCAGACATAATGCGAGTCTTTACACGCCTCTTCCTTGTCTTAGTAACCGGTAAGATTTTCGGTTTCCAGAAGAATTTCTTGCCTATGTATTTTTTACCGGTATCTAATTCGGTAATACAATAGACAAAGCCCTGATAATCCTCAAGATCATCAGGGCCAAGTTCAAAGTTTTTGTTTTCATATAACCACATAAGGCTATCTATACTAGTATTCGTCTGAGTCCATATCCATAGCATTAGTGATATTACCACAGAATGGACAATAGTCTGGTGCCATCTCAGACTCGCTTTCTACTTCACAATCTTCATCACAAAAACTACATTCAATTTCGTACTTACTCATTAATTATGCCTCACAACTTGCGCAGTTCATAATGTCCCGTACCAACTCTTGAGCTGGATTAGCAGAACGTTGATAGTAAAAGGTCTTGACTCCAAGCTTCCAACCTTCGATGATAAGAGCATTCACATCTTTTGCAGATACGTCTGGATGTATCATGATATTCAATGATTGCGCTTGATCTATATATTTCTGTCTGGCAGCGGCTTGTTGGACAATAACTAATGGTGTGATTTCACTAAATGTTTTAAACACACTTTTTTCGTGTTCAGTTAAGAAATCAAGATGCTGTACGGAGCCACCACGTTTTAGTATCGACGTCCAAGTAACTTCATCATCTTTACCATATGATTCTAATACAGTTTTTAGATATGGGTTTCGATAAGTAAACTTACCTTTGGCCAGATCCTTTGTAAAGTAGTTAGATGCCAGCGGTTCGATAGATGGGCTAACTTGTCCTAAAATGAAGCTGGATGATGTCGTAGGAGCCACAGCAGTCCGCGTGAGGTTGCGTTGTCCATAACCTAACATTCCAACAGGCTCTCCATATTCAATCGCCAATTCCTCAGAAGCTTCTAAGGATTTTTCATCGATGAATTTAGAAATCTTTGTTGCGGTCATATGTGCTTCAAATGATTCGAACGAAATAGACTTTGACTGCAAATACGAATGCCATCCAAGTTGACCTAAACCGAGAGCTCGCCACTTCATAGCAAAGTGACGGGCCGAATCCATAAACTTAATGCCATCGGTCTTTTCAATGTATTCTTCCATAACTGCATCAAGAAACCAAATCATAGTTTCTACGGCATCAGTTTCCATCCACTCGTCTGCGGTTAGAAGATTCATTGATGCTAGGTTACATACAAATGATTCATCTTCATTAGCAGGCAGACATATCTCTGAGCATAAGTTAGATGCCCAAATATTGATGCCCTCATCTTTAAGAACTTGTGGCTTGTTATTATTTACTGTATCCTTAAAGAACAAATAAGGATAACCACTCTCACGACGCTTGCGAAGTATCCGAGCCCACACCGTGCGCTTATCATTATCTCCTTCAATCATATCCTGCATCCATTCGTCACTAATTGTGACGCCAAGACTTAAGTTAATAATAGAAGAACCTTCTTCACGTGCATCCAGAAATTCCATAATGTCCGGTGATTCTATATCAAGATATGCAGCAAATGAACCACGTCGAACATTGCCTTGTGCAACAACATCTACAGTAGTTTCAGTTAAGTTCATAAAGTGTACAGGACCGTCTGCCGTACCACCAGATTTAATAGGAGTGCCACGTGGGCGCAGAGCACCAAAGTAACCAGAAGTTCCGGCACCCATTTTAGTTTGCATGCCAACTTCTGCTACCTTCGTTAGAATAGATTCCATATCATCATTAATGAATACACCATTGCATGAGATAGGTAATCCCTTCTTAGTTCCAAAATTTGACCACACCGGAGACGATAGGCTATAAAACCCTCGACTCATATAATCATAAAACTTATCGGCAAAACCTTCTTTATCCAAGATGGTTTCTGCTGTCTGTGCAATACCACGCACACGTTCCTCGGCGGTCATGTTACCGTCGATATATCCACGACTTAGGAAGAGTCGTGAGTCGTCATTGAGCCAATCGAATGCCATCATATACTCCTTTAAAATAAATCATCTACGCTAATGCCTTTGCCTTTCGCGTATTCAACAGGCCGCTTCTGAAAGAAGTCTGTCATGTTTGCGCCATACAATTCTTCATCAAACCAAAACGTTTCGTCTGATAAGGCTTTGTCATACACAATTTCACTGTTATCAAATCCAATTGATTCAATTGATTCTGCCATACGTTTGGCTATAAATGCTTTAAGAATATCAGCACTTAGGCCTGGAGCAGAATGTCCGTCCATAATCCAATCAATTACTTTACTCTCTGCCTTTAATGCTTCGATGCACTCTTCTTGTACACGCTCCTGTAGTTCTGCATCAAATAATTCTGGATACTCCTCACGTAGTGTCTGGATCAGCTTAATGCCTACCTGAGCATGAAGCATCTCTTCGTTACGTGTATATTGTACTTGTTGAGCACAATCTTTCATTACTGCCTTATTACGATTAAGGTGCATAATGATATAGAATTGACTAAACAAAGATACATTTTCAACAAACAATGTAAACAACATAATAGAATAGATATATTGTTTTTTGTCATCAGCATATACTTTTTTATTGTACTTACGTAGATAGTCAACACGTCCTTTAATCACATCAACGTTTAAGTTCTCTTCAAATACGTGTGTGAGATGTAATACATCTAGGATTTTTTCATAGGCCATATTGTGAATGACTTCTGAATTGGCCATAGCATAGCCAAGATCCTTGATTGATGGATGTGGTAAATGATTTCCAACATCCGCCCAAAACGATTTTACTGCTATTTCAATTTGGCCAATTGCACTCATAGTCTTAACAACGACTTCTTGTTCAGCCGGAGTTAGATCTGTTTTAAACTGCGAATAGTCTGACCTAAAATTAAATTCGTCCGGTGTCCAAAACCCCTTCCAAATTGCTTCGATGAACTGCTTCGTCCACGGATACAAGTCGGGTTTTCGTGCAATTTGTTCTTCAAATAGCATTCGTATCTCCAAATTTTATGTGATTTCTTTTTACATATGGTGTACTATATATTAGAAATAGTACTCTGTACATCGAATAATAGTCAATATGTCACAACATATTTTATATTTTATTCACCTATTTGAGTAATAGATTTTTCATAGTACGCAATGATTTCTTTTTGCTGTAGAACATATCTACGCAAATCATTAATCCCGATCGCAAGGTTTTCATAGCCCTTTGGCGTAATAGCAATGAATGCAGGAACGCCTCCTACAGCTTCAACCCTAACAATAAACTCATCAAGATTATCTTCATTAACTACAAACCATTCAACGTCCGGCATGTCAACCGGTTTCGGTGGTTCTTGTAATGCAATATTTGGTGTGACGTATTCAGTCTTCGTTACTATCTCGGGGATCAACATCCCGCTCAGGCACCCGCTCAGCGTCATCGTTAGGGTCAATAGGAGTAGTATCTTCCAAAATTTGCTTAATGAGTCTGTCAACACCGCGGTTTATCCTCTTCTCTAAATCAGCCGGATCAGCAAGTGCTTCCCGCGTGATATCAATTTCACTAAACCGCTTTCTAAGTTTGCCTAAACCTTCTTCAGATTTTTGCAAGGCTTTTTGCAGTTCTCTATTATTAGTTTCTTGCTGCTCAGCTTCTTTTTCTAATGTGTCTATAGTATTATTTAATGTGTCAGTTGCATTTTGAAGTACAAGATTATTAGCGCTCAGAGTAGCAATCTTCTCCTGAGTGTCCTCATAATACCATTTAGCTCCATAAAGAACAGATCCCATAGTACCTATAACAAATAGAAAGATATAAACTCTAATCATCCATATACTTTCTAAACCTCTTTAGAAGTCTTGGTTGTCTGTGTAGCCCTCGTCTCCTGTCAACTATTACAATACCCTGTGGATTTGATCCGGCGCCTGCAACTGAAGTTGTAGAAGTCCCTGGTACTTCTTCCACTTTAAATTTCTTATCAGGAGTGCTAAAGTTCTTTTTGCGCATAATAGTTTTTGCGTACATCTCTAACTCCTTCTTCTTTGGATTCCAATTAAGTACAAACGGAATATTAACATCAGATGCCAAATCGCTCATGACGCCTTCTGCATCATCGCCCATTCTAGCAATAGGTTTACCCCATTTTACATATTCTTTTTTAAACAAAACTGCTAACTCTTTAACAGTAATTTGTTTCTTATTACGGATATCGTTTACACGATCTAAGAAATGCTTAGTGAATTCTACGTCCATGCCTATTCTAGCAAAGACTTTATCTAAAACCTTTTCCAGCGCATTCAACTGAAGCTTAGTGACTTTATCTTCGTTTAGCTTATAAGGTACCATAGCCATGTTATTTAATCAACTCCATAGAAGATACATATATCTCTTGATTTGTATTTATATGTAGAGCAGTGTAGATATCAATACCATTTACATTTCCAATTGGGAATGTATCTTCTGATATACGAATCTTATCATTGCGTTTGACTACTTCTTCACACGTCAGATTTATAGCTTTATCATTAACAACACGGTATGTTCCGGGCGATAGCTGTTTATTTTCTAACATAAACCACTCGCTTTGTTCAAACAATACCATAGTATCATCTTTGTTGTACTCTACAATTATCTTATTAATGCTGGAATCTGATAGCCCAAATTTCTCTTTAAGTAAAAATAAGGCTGAAGCATATGAACCAATTTTACCACCCGGGATAAGTTTCTTGATGTTGAATACCATCCGCATGAACGGTGTTACAGCATCTCGCTCTTCAGATGTTTTTGATTTTCTTAACCTTTTGCCTTTGTCATCAATAAGACCTAACTCAAAAGCTTTAGTCTTGTCAAACGGCGTAACAAGCAATTTCAAAAAACGGAAGGTATAGACAAGATCTGCCGATTTCTTTAGGATACCCATTATATTTTCCTTAGTGCCTCTACTACGTTCTTATTCATATGAATCTCTGCGTACTTCGTATTTTCTATATATCGTAAGAAGATCAAAAAAGGCTTTATAACTGGCCAATGTTCATCATCAAGTTTTAATTCTAAGATCTTACAAGCTGGTTGAGGACCAAATACATTAAAGATAACGATAAGATGATTTAGAATTAATCTATCTGGTAAATCTTTTGCCTGTAGATACTTATTAACCAGTCGTTTTACGTAAGTAAACCTTTTCAGATCTTCATAAAAGTCCTCTGAGCTTGCACCCAGAGGATTATGATAATGCTTCGCTGCAAACAGCATAACATTATGTTCGTTTATATTTTCAAAATTCATTATATTCTCATAAGCTATGTTTCAAACTTATTTATGTAATTACTCAGTGACTGTTTTCAATTCAGCAAGAAGTGCAGTTTTTGATTTTCTACGATCAAGCTCAACTCCATGTTGACGCCCTACAGCTTCTAGTTGAGTCTTAGACATATCATCAAGAGCCATATTGTTTTGTGGTGCTTCGTTTAATTGTTGCACTATAACTTCCTCTACTATAGGTGTAGGAATTGGAGCCGGTGCCGATACAGGCGCAATAACTCCGTTATATACATCGATATCTCTTTGCGACATACGTTGCGATTTAAGTAGCTCACCGGTACGAGGCTCTTGCCAACCATTTACGGTCGGCATAGCATTCTTCGCCCAGCTTGGTGGTTTAATTGGCATTTATGTTGTTCCTTTCACTGGATTGATAATAGCTTTATCACCCTTCATGTTGTCACCATTACGTGCAGCAGCTTTTGGACCAACTCGGCCGGCTGCGGCTGCGTCTTTATGACCTTTTTCTTCGGTGTCGTTAACTTCTGCTTTATGGTCCATCCGCATTTTCTTTGCAGTAACCGAATCTTTCGAGTCGATCTCTTCACCAGGTGCGCCAATTTTACCGTTCGCCCCGGCGTGCGCCGCTTTTTCCCACATTTGCATCATAGCCTGGCGCATACCTGACTGAACGCCTACGTATGTTTCTTTGATATGTGTTTCAAGACTTTCAAGCTCGGTAGACTCTTTAGTAGCTTCTTCCTGGCTTTTATCAGCATCCATTTTCTGAGTAGGTTTA
>Ga0308012_10002086_pt1 | contig 10245 bp, 8 predicted proteins | sample Neamet179_FD_203133 | JGI IMG/M metagenome (GOLD analysis project Ga0308012, IMG submission 203133) | Marine microbial communities from water near the shore, Antarctic Ocean - #179 | ecosystem: Environmental > Aquatic > Marine > Unclassified | place: Southern Ocean | collected 2014-07-25 | reverse complement strand
CATGATCTTCACTCTCTCGCAACCTGTTTTCTATGATTTGGATGGTTTCCTCATCTTTTATGTGCAGTGGGATAGAGGCAAGCCACAGTTGCTCTTCGTTGGATGTTAACTTACCGCCCGTAGCTATCCTTGCGATAGGCTGAGAGTCTTCTTTAAATGGGGGGGTTAAAATAGGTCGAACTGGTTCATCAATTAATCCGCTATCAATAAGACATATTCTGAAAACGTTAATAGCTCTAGCCCACTTAATAAAAAAGACTGCGGCTTTATTGCCCTTCGCTAAATGGATACTAAACGAACACCACATAACTTTCTCAAGAAACGCACTCAATTTATTAGTTTTAAGTTGAGCACGCAAATCATCAGGGGTATTGCAATGCGTTACAAACGAATTTAGAAGATCGGTGAGCGATCGAACAACACATGTCAGGGAAGTGCCTTTTTGTGTTGTACAATACTCGCCAACATGGTGATAAATATCAGCGGTCAATTCATCACCAAAGGCTTCACGAAATACACCGATTGCAAAGTTGAAAACTTTACCTTCCTTTGATTTCAATTGCCAACCGTCAAGGTACGCGAGGCGCTCTGGGCTTACCTGTAAACTTTTGAATTCAGCAATACACTGCCCGACGTCTTCGCTCACCTTAACAAGTGAACGTTGAGGTGTATCGATATCATAATTAGTAAGTGCTTTAAAAGTTCTGTAGACAGAATATGTCACATCGTATGCTCGTCTGCAGCCGTATTGCGAGTATATAAAGCCAACAAAGCCACGTAATTGCTTTGATAATAACTCATTGCTATTTAGAATATCCAATGCTTCATAACCAGGCGCTTTAAAGGTTGATATGTAAGCAGAATAGTAGTTTACTACCTTGCCTACACCACCTTTAGGGGTGTTATCTGTGAGAAGCTTTTTAAAAGCTGGTGATAGTGCCTTTTGTACAACTGGTAATGATTTAATAGCGACTGGATTCAAAATGTAAAAGCTTTTTTATTATGATGTATATTCAGTATCGCTAATTCCTGACAACCGTCAATAACCAGTCAGTTATATTTACTCCTATTTCATAAGCAGAATAGGTATTTAATCTTAATTGATTGATTTTATTATTAGGAGTAATGGGCAAATCTTTTTATAAATTATGCCAAAGCATGCTGCCTGATTACCATCAACTAGAGTTAGATTTGCGTATTTACCTCACTCAAATAGAGTTATTTGGCGGGATTTACGCTTAACATCTTACGCCTAAAGTTTTATAACCGACCTTCCCTACTTGTTTGATACTGTAACTTTATATAAATTACAGTATCAAACAGTAAAAATCCAACATAGCAGAACCTAGGGTTCCAACGATGGCTACAAATATGACTGAAACAAAAATTAAATTTGAACTCGAAAAAGAAAATAAAAATAGTGTCCGCTATAAAGAAATCCCTAAGGATGGCATGCCGCCTATTTTAGGCTCTATATACCCGTTACCATTCAAGATGCAGGTTTCAGAGTGCTTGAGAGATTTCAATTCAAGGCACTGTGATGAGATAATGGTTATTCCCTTATAAATCACAGTAACGATGAAGTGATATTGCTCAAGCGCTTCTGCGATGGGTTTAAAATGACTTTAAGCGGCGTTAAATAATCAAAACATAGAGTGACTATGCTTTAATTATTCTCCTTGCCTAAAGTTATTTTAATTCCCACTGAAATCCTGCACTTTGAATGGTAACGGGTATATATGTACAAAAATGGTATGCCGGTAATAGTAAACACCTTGAAGTGACCGTTAATAAACTGGATTAACTAAACTGAATAACTGAGCTTTTTAGTCACTTTCATTTCATTAGAAGCAAAAAACCAGAACACCTTAACTTAAAATAATTTAAGTCGGTCGTTCTGGTTTTTTGGTTTAACTGCTAGCCTAAGCTAACAATTATGATTTTTAGCTATTATGCTTGATATAACATAGCTAGAAAATCTTTAGACTCATTCAATTGGGCAAATTTAAACAATTGTGAACCGGCTTGATCTTTAACAACAACGTTTAATTTGTTGATTGAAATAGACTTTACTGGTGCTTCAATAGCGTAAATCTTACCTTGATAAGTATAAGACATAATATAACTCCTTTAAATTGCGATATAACGCAATATTCAAAAGCCCATAACTGCATATACATAATGATAATAATACGATGAACTAACCGAAAATGACTCGGGATCTCATGCAGCAAAAAGCTTCAATTTAATAACTTTTTATTAGGGTATTGGCTGACTGTGAAAGGGAAAGACAAAACACGAAAAAATCACTGGGGATTGACACCAATTAGACGAGGAAGGCTAATTGATGTTTTTAATATACTGAGCTTTGTTGAAAAAGTAAACACTTAATTTAAAGTATTTTATAAAAAATATAACGCAACAAGTATTTCTTAATGTTTAACTCTAACTTACCCCCTAAATCAAAGCTTAGGTTAACCTTTGATATCACGAGATTTTATAGATAGAAGATCACAATCGATATGACCAAGTACTTCTTCAATAGTATTACCAATGAACTTACCGTTATTATTCATTCCCATGACTAATAAATCTACTTGCTCTTCTTTTACAAAGACTGGTAATTCATTTTTAGGACATCCAGGGACTAAATGAGTACACTCTTCATCAAATGAATAATCAGCAAGTAACTTATAAAATGAAGCTTTATGGTGCTTGGTTGTCGCATCAGTATAGTCATTAAAATCTATGCTTTGATCGGCACCTAAGGAAGTAAGGCCTTGCCACAGTTCAATTCCTATTGGTTCATAGCAATGACAAACATGAGCTTTTCCGCCATAAAATTCAGCCATTTTTTCTGTTGCTTTAATGATATCAATGTCTAATTGACCAGATTTATCTTGAGTATTGTCAGGGTTAACCGCTCCCATAATTTTTTTATATGGGTAGTCACTAATATTTTTAGTGAGTAATAAAGGTACTGAGCAATGCTCTAATAATTGCCAATCATTAGGAGTAAAAAATACTTTATTAATAAGAGAGTCTTTTTTAGTTGACTTGATAACCATCGACGTATTATTGCTTGCTACTTCAGCTAAAATGGCAGTACTAACATCAGAATGCCAAACTACATCAATACTGACTTTAATATCGAGTGCTTCGATTTCAGGTACGAATGTTTTTAACCAAGCAACTTTCGAGACTAAATACTCTTTTTTTAAAATATCTAACTGATCTTGATTAAAGTTCCAATGGCTCACAAACTGACTATTATAGGCAACAAAAAACAGATCGATTCTTGCTGATGTTTTTTTCGCTATTTTGATTCCTTGAACTAATGCCGCTTGGTGCTCACTGCTAGAGTCCATCACCACTAAAATACTTTCAATTGACTTCATAATCCTCTCCCAAGAATCAACTATCGATATTTTAAATAAATAAGTCGGTTACATCGATAAAATACCAACTAGCTAAATAATATACCCATTACACCTCAAGATGCAGATTTCAGCAAGTCGAGAAAGGGTCTGGTACAAGGCATTGATTGAAGAGAATAGTTATTCTATTTTCTAAATCAATAACGCCGTAGATGACCTTTTATCACCTTGCCCGTGGGAGCTAAGTAGTTCATCAGTCCAGCGTTGCGATGCTTGTTAAGGACGCTACATGGATGTAGCTTGTTAGAGAATGCTGGGAGCATATTCTCCTGAGCAACCCTTAACTGTGTAACGCGCCTTGATCTGATTTCCTAGCTTAGCTCTGAACCTGCTCCTTGAAGTGTGATGGGTATATAACTAGGACTCCGCCCTTAAGTTGAAATTAGCTTAATCAGCTTACTACAGCAAGATATATCTTATATAAACCGAGCTTAAAGACTTTTTATTTCACTGGTACACTAAAAAATATTACAATAATAAATAAAAAACCGAAACATCTTATATAAAGTTGTTTCGGTTTGTGTTTATTTTATACAAATATTTAATGTGTTTTCCCTAAATATTAGAGAGTCACCTTAAATATTACTATTAAAATTTAGCGTTTAACCATATCCATACTTTATTAGTATCATAATATTTGTCTGCACCCACATCGCCAGCTGAATAAGCAGCTAACTTGATACCTGCAGTATAGTTTTTAGTAAAACTATTTGAATACACTGCATTAATTTCAGAGCCTAAATCATCAACCGTTGCAGAAGCAACATCAGCATCAAACTTATGATAAGCAAGTGCCCATTTACCACCAGCAACTTTACCTCCAACGCTGGCATAGATATCAGCTAGACCTTCGTCAGGCGTGCCTAAAAATTGATCTGACCAACCGTTAAACTTATGTAGCGTAGCTAACGGCGTTGAAAAACCATAGTTACCGTTATCTGAGCCAAGTAATTCGTAACCAAGCTTCATACCAAAACCTGAAAATTTAGTGCCTATTTCAGCTAACATATAATTGGCTGAAAACGATTTAGCTGTAGTATCAGCACTCTGCTGTGCGAACTCTAACTGGTAAGAGACCTTTTGCTCACTAACTGACGTGCCACCAGCAAAACGAACACCGTAAGTATCTAAAGCATTTGTCGTATCGTTATCAACTTCTAATAAATACCCGTAACCTGTAATTTTACCAATTGAGGTTTTGTATGCTGCATTAATTAAGTGATCGTTAGAATCAATATCTTTAGCTTCAGCAAAAATTCTATTACGTTTAGTAATATAGCCATAGTCTAGTGTTAAATCTTTAATAGGCTCATAAGCAAGAGTTACCCCATCAAATGTCTGTCTATCTTGACGCCAGCCAACATGTCCAACAAAACGGTGATTATCCATAGTAATAACTTGTCGACCCACTTTGGCGCCAAAAGAATTTTGTTTATATTGCAGTAAGAATTGATCAAGCTCCGTTGTTTCAGGATCTGCTATCACTGAATAATCAGTGTTTTTACCTAATGTATTATTGTAATCATCCATTCCAAGTACGTTACGTGAGTCTTCAAATTCAACTAAAGAAGAAAAGCCAGAAATACTACCTGTCTCGTAAGTTATACGTGTACGTAAAGTCAATGCATCGGCATCTTTTTTCGTATTATCTTGACCTACATTTTCATAGCGTAAATTTAAATTAATCTTGGTTTTTCCGTCTAAGACTGCTTCAGCTATTGAAGTGTTTTTTTTGGTTGCTGCAGCGTCTTCAGCCAAAGCCATAGTTGAACAAGTTCCAGCTAAAGCAATAGATAGGCATAAAGCAGTTTTGTTCAATCTCATAGGTAATTATCCTTTAAAGTTTTGTTGTATGTTTTAATTGTAAGTGGTTTGAATTACAAAAAATAAATTGTTTTAATTTGTACGTTTATTTTAAAAGATTTTAAAATCTTTTAAAACTAATTTAATTATTCTAAATCATGATTTTATCGAATAACTATATAGATAATCATCAATATAATTATTAGTAACTATTATGACGCGATAACACGTTTTTTAGGTGCCGATGCCGGCACAGCAATACTACTTTTTATGTTTTCTACCTTTCTTTGTTTCTCGTAAAGGAAGGTTAATACTTCTGAACGAAGTCGGTTATATTCGACATCTTTCGCTAGAGATAAACGACTACGTGGACGTTCTAGTTTTACATCCAAAATTTCACCTATCGTCGCCTCGGGTCCATTAGTCATCATCACAATGCGATCAGAAAGCAATACCGCTTCGTCAACATCATGAGTGATCATAATTACCGTATTATTTAACTCATTTTGAATTTCCATAAGCGAGTCTTGCATGTGCGCTCGGGTTAGCGCATCAAGAGCACCAAACGGCTCATCCATTAATAAAACTTCAGGTTGCATCGCCAAAGCGCGAGCAATGCCTACTCTTTGCTTCATTCCGCCCGATATTTCATCTGGACGTTTGTGCATGGCGTGGTCCATATGAACCAGTTTCAAGTTGTATTCAATCCACTCTTTCATCTCACCTTTTGACATAGTTTTATTGAAAACTTGTTTAACCGCAAGCTCAACATTTTGGTAAGACGTTAACCAAGGCAATAATGAGTGGTTTTGAAACACAACAGCACGTTCAGGTCCGGGTGCATTCACTTCTTTGTTTTGTAATAAAACACCGCCTTTGGTCGCTTGGTAAAGTCCCGCAACAATATTCAGTACGGTAGATTTACCACAACCTGAATGACCAATCAGTGATATAAACTCACCTTTATCAATTTGCAGATCTACCTCTTTTAACGCTGTAAACCCGCCGGTAGGTGTAGGGAAAACCATATCTATTTTACTAATATTTAAAAAGGAATGTTCTAGTGTCGTGCTTTCTAAAGTTTCTTTAGTCTCTGAAATTAATGAATTCATAATTATGTCCTTAAACGCTTGCGCTTGATTTGTCCCAAGAGACTTTTCGTTGTAGTTCTAGCATGGCTCTGTCCAACATAAACCCGATAAAACCAATCACAATTACCGCCGCCATAATACGCGCTAGCGAGTCTGAACTACCGTTTTGAAATTCATCCCAAACAAACTTACCTAAACCGGGATTTTGCGCTAACATTTCTGCAGCAATAAGTACCATCCAAGCGACACCAAATGACAAACGCATTCCGGTAAAGATCATGGGTATTGATGCTGGTAATACTATTTTTTGTATATGAGTAAATGTCGGAAGTCTTAAAACTTTACTCACATTGAGTAAGTCACTGTCAATTGAAGACACGCCAATTGAAGTATTGATCACCATTGGCCATAAGCTACATAAGCTAACCGTGATTAACGAAGTTAAGAATGACTTAGATACCATAGGGTCATCCGACACATAAAGCGCACTTACCACCATGGTCACTAGCGGTAACCAAGCAAGTGGCGACACGGGTTTAAATATTTGCACAATGGGATTAATTGCCGAATTTAATCGCTTATTCAGTCCCATCCAAATACCTAATGGAATAGCAATTGCTGCGGCAACTAAAAAGCCACAAGTCACCGTAACTAAACTGGTAAGAATTTGGTCTAAAAAGGTTTCTTTACCTGTGTAGGCCCTTATTTTACCTACATAGTCAGGATTTTTCTCTTGCTTAGCTAAATTACGTTTTACTTGTCGATCATAAAAAGCTTCAGCTTTTTCACGTTCAACAACATGCTCGCTATAAAGTGATGAAAATTGTTTTACAACAGCATTGGGTCCAGGAAACGTGCCTAAAGAGGTATGGATACTCGATGCTGAGATTGACCAAAAAAATAGAAATATTGATATGCCAATCACAGGCAATAACATCGCATTAGTCATTTTACTTAGGGTACTTTTAAAAATGTTAATCACCTGTTCTGTATTGGTTAATCGACTTAAACTTACTGCTGTTGAACTCATTTATTACTCCTTACCGTGTAATCAACTTTAACCATTTAAGCTTTAACGATTTTCCTTAAAGAAAAGTCGTTAAACACTTAACTTTAATATACTTAACTTAAAGCTTGTCACCTTTTTTAAGACCCAATTTGAATTTTTCTAAATAGGCATTAGGTGTATTTCCGTCATAAACGATATCGTCGATAAAGTGTTGTTGTGGTGGTTTAAAACCAGTCTCTATTGCAAAGTTAGGGAACTCTGCAGCTGAAATAGTTTTGTCTGAAATTAATGATCTAGCAGCAATTTCATATATGTCAGGACGGTATACTTTAGCGGCTAAGTCTTTGTACCATTGGTCACTCTTATCATCAGAGATTTGACCCCAACGACGCATTTGCGTTAAGTACCAAATAGCATCAGAGTAGTATGGATAAGTAGCGTTGTATCTAAAGAATACGTTGAAATCAGGCACTGCGCGTTTATCGCCTTTTTCATATTCAAAGGTTCCTGTCATGGAGTTAGCAATAACATCGTAATCAGCGCCAACATAATTAGATTGAGATAATATTTTAACGGCTGCAGGACGGTTAGCATTGCTCTTATCGTCTAACCATTTAGCTGCGCGGATCAAGGCACGGGTTAAACGAATAGTTGTGTTAGGGTATTTTTCTGCAAACTTAGCACTAAGTCCAAATACTTTTTCTGGGTTGTTTTTCCATATTTCATAATCGGTAACAACCGGAACGCCAATGCCTTTAAATACAGCTTGTTGGTTCCATGGTTCACCCACACAATAACCATGAATAGTACCGGCTTCCATTGTTGATGGCATTTGTGGTGGTGGTGTTACAGAAAGTAATGCTTGAGCATCAATTTGGCCTGAGTTATCACCCTTATGAGGTGCGTAGAACCCTGGGTGAATACCACCAGCCGCTAACCAATAACGTAACTCATAGTTATGGGTAGAAACAGGGAATACCATACCCATTTTAAAAGGCTTGCCTTCATCAGCTAAGGCTTCTATAACTGGCTTTAATGAATCGGCTTTGATTGGGTGTACTGGTCTACCATCAGCCATTTTAGGAATATTTGGCTTCATTTTCGCCCAAACATCATTAGATACTGTAATAGCATTACCATTAAGATCCATTGAGAATGGCGTAATAATATGTGCTTTAGTGCCATAACCCATGGTCGCTGCAATAGGTTGACCTGCAAGCATGTGGGCACCATCTAACGTGCCATCAATCACCCCGTTCAGTAATACTTTCCAGTTAGCTTGTGCTTCAATCGTTACGTATAAACCTTCATCTTCGAAGTAACCGTTTTCATAGGCAATAGCAATCGGTGCCATATCGGTTAACTTAATAAAACCAAACTTCAACTCTTCCTTTTCGGGTTCGCCAAGTGTTTCTGCATGAGCGATATAAGATCCTGAGCAAGCAAGTGCAATGCTAAGTGATACTGTTTTTAAGGTAGATGTTAATGGCTTTTTCCAATTCATAATGTATTCCTTTTATGTTTATAAAACTTGATTCAAAAATCTGAAACGGTTAAAAAAAAATCAAAAAAAACGCCCATCAATAATCAGCCATCCTCATATGTAAAGAGAAGGTTGATTCTTGATGAGCGCCATTGCTCGTATAATTTAAAGGCTATGCCTTTTAATATCCTGTAGCATCGTTGCTGCCAGGCTTTATTACTTTATTTTTATCGCCGTTGATAAAAATATTTTATTCTGTTGTCTTAACTTAATGCAATATCAAGTTATGTCCTCAATTAACTACTCAGCTACATATTAATTTTACATTACAATTGCATTAGATTATTTACTTAATAAGTACTTAGCAGGTACTGTGCCAACTTTCAAACCACCGTTTTCATTGACCTGCAAAGAGCTTTATTTGATAACTGTTTGCGTTATTTGCACAATAATAACAATAAAATGCACCACATCTGTACACTGCAGTTATTTAAATTTATCCTTTAACGGGGGATAACAACTGACACACATCAATTATATTTTTTGCTACCGCGGCGAGTGAGCAACCTTGGTCCATCGCCATTTTTCTAAGGCTACTATACGCCTCATTTTCACTTATTTGCTTTTGCTCCATAATAAGTCCTTTTGCTCTTTCAATATATTTTCGGCTTTCTAATTGGGTTTTGGCTTGTTTAAGTTCATTTCGTAGGGATTGAATGGCTTTAAATCGTTCATTGGCAACTGAAATAATACTCTGCAACCGTTGAGGAAGTATTTCATTTACTACATAAGCACTCACACCTGATTTTATGGCATTTTTAATCACATTAGGAGAGTCATTTTCAGCAAAGATGACAATAGGTAAAGGAAGTAATTGGTTTATTTCAGCTAACTCTTTTAACACTGTATCACTAGGCAAGTCGGTTGCTAAAACAAGTAAGTTAGGGTTACATGAATCAATAAGTTTAATAATATTATTATTAAACGATGTGTGCTTAACTACAACGTATCCAAAATCTAATAATGCTTTTTTCAACATTGACCTAGCCTTGGGTTGCTCTTCTATTAAAAGCACTGTGATATTTTCTTTCCCTGGCTTAGCTACATATTTATTAGATTTATCATCAAAGCTCATTAATTATCAACTTAGGTATTATTATCAAATATCAATTATTTGATAATAGCTAATACAAAATCCAAGCCAATTATTTTAAGCGTTTACTATCAATTACTTATCAAAAAAACACTGATTCCCTGTAATATAAATTAAGATATCTGCACCAATTTAGTTGTCTTTTGCTCATACATTGTTAAACACGACTAAGCACATTGTTCGATGGTTTATCTAACTCGGTGCGTTGTTTAACTATTATTTTGTATTCTGTATTCTGTATTCTAAAAAATAAGGTTATATACCTGTGA
>Ga0308012_10002085_pt1 | contig 10245 bp, 9 predicted proteins | sample Neamet179_FD_203133 | JGI IMG/M metagenome (GOLD analysis project Ga0308012, IMG submission 203133) | Marine microbial communities from water near the shore, Antarctic Ocean - #179 | ecosystem: Environmental > Aquatic > Marine > Unclassified | place: Southern Ocean | collected 2014-07-25 | reverse complement strand
TGCCCAATAGTAAAACCTATTTAGTAGGTGGTGCCGTGCGTGATCACTTACTTGGCCTAGCTGTGTATGAGCGAGACTATGTAGTGGTAGGTAGTACACCACAAGCCCTAGTGGCACTTGGCTATACTCAGGTAGGTAAAGACTTTCCAGTATTCTTGCACCCAAAAAGCAAAGAAGAATACGCGCTAGCGCGCACCGAACGCAAAGCTGGACAAGGGCATAAAGGCTTTCAAGTTCACGCAACGCCAGGGGTGACCCTAGAAGACGATTTACTGCGCCGCGACCTTACTATTAATGCCATAGCTCAAGCGCCAGACGGACAACTCATTGACCCCTATGGAGGCCAAAGAGACATACAAGCAAAACTACTGCGCCATGTGTCGCAGGCATTTAGTGAAGACCCTTTGCGGGTATTACGAACTGCTAGATTTGCAGCCCACCTTTACCATTTAGGTTTTAACATTGCCCCAGAGACCAAAAACTTGTTACTCGCCATCACTCAATCTGGCGAGCTAGGCACCCTTGCTAAAGAGCGTATTTGGCAAGAAACTCACAAAGCACTTACCAGCCAGAGCCCATGGGTATATTTTGAAGTATTGGAAGTGTGTGGTGCATTGCAACAGCTAATGCCCTCTTTAGCAGAATTACTCAATCGCAGACCCCATGCACTGAACACTCTCAAGCTGTTAAGCGAATCCAGCACCACCACCGAAGTGCGCCTAACCGGTTTACTATATCAGCTCAACAAACCTCAAATAGAAGACCTCGCAGCACAAATAAAAATGCCCAATGTGCACAAAGCCTTATCCCTGTCCACCAGTAACCACCAGCGCCAATTACGTGCTTATACGGAGTTAGATGCCGCTCAAAAACACTTGATGCTGAGTAATCTTGGCCTAATCCGTAGCACCGATTCTTTGGATGATTTGCTTAATGTATGCCAAGCCGTGAGCCTAAGCCAAGAACCTCTTTTTGGTTGGCAATCGCCAAAGCAACACATAGTGGATGACTTAGAAAACATACACAGCGTAAACCCTGTCGAACTAATGGCTCAAGGTTATACTGGCAAAGGCCTTGGAGAAGAGCTTAAAAAAGCCCAGATCGCATCTATCAGAAGTGATGTTGGGTAGGTAGCACTGCGTGGTCAAAATTGCAGGAGTCGTTGAGCTCCCTAATGGTCTTGGCCTGCGTTGGATGCATTAGGTTAGGCACAAGATCCGCTAATGGCTGCAATACATAGGCGCAGGTTAAAATATCTGGCCGGGGCACTTTAGCCTGTTCATCCACCCAATCACCAAACAACAATAAATCCATGTCTAGGCCATGACTGGTAGGCTTATGACTTGGGTCTAGAGACCTTTGACGCCCATATTTAGTTTCAGTAGTACGGATCCAGGCCATCAGTTGTGGGTGACTCATCAAGCATTCAAAACCCACCACCATATTGAGAAAATCTGGCCCATCCATACCCACTGCCGGGGCCAGGTAGACAGGTGAAGCCTCCACACGGCCAAAGGCTGCCCTTAGTTCAACAATGCCTGCTTGAAGGCTTGTTTGGGGCTCTATATTAGCCCCTAAACCTAAGTAAACATATGTCATTATGCTGGCTTTTGGCCACGTTGAATCATGACACCAACATCGCGCGCATTGGCAATAGCATCAGGTTTCCCTAGTTTAATACTCACAAACGGCACCGGGAATTCCGTTAAAATTAATGCTGCAATTTCTTCAGCCATGGTTTCTACAAGCAAAAACTCGCTTTGCTCTACGAACTCTGTGAGCCTGTCTGATACATCTTTGTAGCTCACAGTTCGGTCGATGTCTTCAGTGGCAGCAGAAGGGCTAATGTCCACTGCCATTTCTACATCTAACACCACCTTTTGGCGGATTTTGCGTTCCCAGTCAAAAATACCAATAACGGTGTCTACAGCTAAGCCATGTACATATACTGTGTCCATTGTGACCTCTTTTTATGTGGGTATTAATAAAGTTATTATTGAGCAACCACCGGTAACTCATTTAACGGCCAACGGGGTTTTACTTTAAGTGTTAGGTCGTCACACTGGCCCGCTGCCAAACGTTGAGCTCCAGCGTAAGCAATCATTGCACCATTGTCAGTGCAGTACTCTGGCCTTGGGTAATAGACCTTAGCGCGCAATTTAGCGGTCTCTGCTGCTAGCTTTTTACGTAAGCTCAAGTTAGCACTAACGCCGCCAGCCATAACTAACGTAGAAAGCTTAGTTTGCTGCAGAGCCCGGCGACACTTAATGGCTAATGTATCCACAACAGCCTGCTGAAAAGCCACAGCAATATCAGCTTTGTCTTGCTCATTTAAACACTCTTGCTGTTTCTTAATGTCTTGAATTGCATAGAGTACAGCGGTTTTTAAGCCACTAAAACTCATGTCTAAGCCAGGCCTATCTACCATCGGGCGAGGGAACTTGAACCGCGTCGCATCTCCAAGCAAGGCAAGGTTAGCAACCAAGGGGCCACCTGGGTAATCTAAGTCCATCATCTTAGCCACCTTGTCGAAGGCTTCGCCAGCAGCATCATCTAAGGATTCACCAAGTAATTCGTATTCACCTAAAGAGCGTACATGCACCAATTGAGTGTGGCCACCAGACACCAGTAATGCTACAAACGGTGGCTTAGGCGCATTTTCTTCTAACATAGGTGCTAAAAGATGGCCTTCCATGTGATGCACCCCAATAGTAGGAAGATCCCACGCCATGCCTAAAGCACGTCCTGTGGCAGCACCCACCATTAACGCACCAATTAGGCCAGGGCCTGCAGTATACGCTACGCCATCAACATCACCGTAAGCCAAGCCTGCCTTATTAAACACCTCACGCATTAATGGGACTAGTTTGCGAATATGGTCACGAGAAGCTAACTCTGGCACTACGCCACCGTATTCCGCATGCACAGCTACTTGGCTGTAAAGTGCTTCAGACACTATGCCCTTTTCGGTATCGTAGATGGCGACTCCTGTTTCGTCACACGATGTTTCTATGCCTAGTACGCGCATGAATATGCCAACTTTCTCAAATATATAGGTAAGTAGGGCCAGAATTTTACCTTTCATCAAGCCTAATGACCACATGTACCGAAGCGATTTCCATCATCTTTGAAAAACACGTCTAACTTGATGAAAAATGAGCTTTACACTGGCCAACACATAAGAGTAAAATATGCGGCCTTAATCAATTAGGAACACCTCCTTAGGCAAGCTTTTAAGATCTTAAGGAAGTGGATACAAAAACATTCGGATGGTTGCCTAATGCAGCCCCCCACAATTAGGTAAAGATATGCCAGCTGTAAAACTGAAAGACAACGAACCATTTGATATTGCTCTACGCCGCTTCAAACGCGCTTGTGAAAAAGCAGGTACTTTAGCAGATGTTCGCAAGCGCGAATTCTACGAAAAGCCAACCAGCGTTCGTAAGCGTCAAGCTGCTGCTGCTGTTAAGCGTCATGCTAAGAAGCTAGTACGCGAAAATCGTCGTCACGTTCGTTTGTACTAGGCTTTACACCTAAATAGAACCCTGCACGACCTGCTTTACAGCCCGATAACCAAGGGCTACTTAGTAAAGCTATACATAGGGGCGGTTTTTCAGTTACCCGCCCCTTTGTCGTTTCTGACGTTTACGCATTGAGCGCAACCTAAGCAACACCCTAATTACTGAAACCAACATAGCGAGAACTCACCATGTCCGATTTAAAGCTTCAACTTAAAGACGCTCAAAAACAAGCCATGCGTGACAAAAATAAACCTCGCCTAACCTGTATTCGCACTATGCTATCAGAATTTAAACGCATAGAAGTTGATGAGCGTATAGAGTTAGATCAAGCCCGCGGCCTAGCCGTACTCGATAAGATGCTCAAGCAACGTCGCGACTCTATCAGCCAGTACGAAGCTGCCAACCGCCAAGACTTAGCTGATGTTGAGCATACAGAAATAAATGTGATTCAAGAATTTTTACCTACCCCACTCACAGATGATGAAATAAGTGCCTTAATCACGCAAGCCATTAGCGATTCTGGTGCCAGTAGCATGCAAGATATGGGCAAAGTGATGGGTATTCTTAAACCACAGTTGCAAGGCCGCGCAGATATTGGCAAAGTAAGTGGTAAGATCAAAGCACAACTTGCTTAAGCTTTTATTAAAAGGCATACCACTTGGCGTCACGCATACCGCAATCATTTATCGATGACCTTCTAGACCGTACCGACATCGTCGATTTGGTAGATGGCCACGTAAAGCTTAAAAAAACAGGCCGCAACTATTCTGCATGCTGCCCTTTCCATAAAGAAAAAACACCTTCCTTTAGTGTTGCCCCAGACAAGCAGTTTTATTATTGCTTTGGTTGCGGCGCCGGGGGCAATGCCATCGGTTTTTTAATGCAGCTGGCAAACCTTAACTTCCCTGAAGCGGTAGAAGAACTCGCAGGCAAAGCGGGCCTCGCAGTGCCCAAAGATGACAGCGTCACTAGCAAAGCAGCATCTGCAGCTAGCCAAGCCAAAACTCAGGCACGCAACCAAGCTTATGACATACTTAACCAAGCCAGCCAATACTATCAGAGTCAGTTACGCCGCCACCCGGATCGACAAAAAGCAGTTACCTACCTCAAAGGTCGCGGGCTTAATGGCCAAATAGCACAGCGATTTGGCGTAGGCTATGCGCCCACTGGTTGGCAAAACTTGATGCAAGAACTGGCGCCTAAAGTTGAACAAGAACAGGGTTTGATAGACGCTGGAATGGTGGTGGAGAAAGAAGAAAACAAACGCCGCTACGATCGCTTTAGGGACCGCATCATGTTCCCTATAAAAGACTACAAAGGCCGTATTATTGCGTTTGGTGGGCGAGTACTCGGTGATGATAAACCCAAGTATTTAAACTCCCCAGAAACTGTAGTATTTCACAAACAAAAGGAACTTTATGGCCTCTATGAGGCCCGCCAACACGAACGCAATCTTAAGCGCATTATGGTGGTAGAAGGCTATATGGACGTTGTTGCGCTAGCGCAGCACAATATAAACTATGCGGTGGCTACCCTTGGCACCAGCACCAGCAGCTTTCATTTAGAACGCATCTTTAAATTAGTGAGCGAAGTGGTATTTTGTTTTGATGGTGACGCTGCAGGGCTTAAAGCTGCAGATCGCGCCATGCATACCTGCCTGCCTTATATGCAAGATGGCAGACAAGCCCGCTTCCTGCTACTGCCAGATGGTGAGGACCCCGATTCTCTAGTGCGCCAAGAAGGTAACGATAAGCTTACAGCACGCATTGTAGATGCCACACCACTAAGTGACTTTTTGTTTCAACGCTTAGGCCAAGATCTAGACCCCCATAACCTAGAGCACAGAGCAAAGCTTGCCACCGACGCCAGCCCATTAATTGCAATTATCCCAAAGGGGATTATGCGCAGTATGATGCATGCACGACTCAGCAAAATTACGGGCCTAGATAAAGATACGCTAGCAGAACTAAGTGCGCTAAAAGTGCCTACCCCTGCAGCACACTCTGAGCCAAACCCTACGCCAGTTACAAACACACAGGCCAGCACTAGCAGACAGGCACTCAACACTGGGCCTGCTCAAGATTCAGATCAAAACAGTACCCATGATTACGCTGATTATCACATGACAGAGGCTAATCCAGACATAGCAGACAACATTCAACACTGGCATGATGAACACTCTCATGCCCAGTCTTCTGAAGACCCCTCTCTTTCATCAAGGCAGAACTTTAGTGCTGTTTTACCTAAGGTACAAAACCCTGCTCACGCTGCAATACGGATTATCTTACGACACCCAGAAGTGGTTGAACATGTTGATGAAATTCCCAGCCATTTAGCCGAATTGAAAATGCAAGATGCTGGGGTGCTCACTCAGTTACTCAATACAGTGCAAGCCATGCACAAGGCCTTGAAACGCTGGCCAAACCCTGCAGAATTGCACATTGAATGCGCCACTTGGCATGCTTGGCCCATGTTACGCCAGTTAGCTGCTATGGAATCGTTACTGCCCCAAGGCAACTACCCTCAGCAGCTAGACGAAGCCATTAGCCGCTTGCTAGGCCATCATTTTGATGAGCGATTTAACCAACTAATACACCTAGCATCACAGCCTAATGCCGATGCTAATACAAAAAAACAGCTAAAAGACCTGCTAAAAGAAAAAGAAGAGTTGCAAAATCGGCTGAAAAGTAGACAATAGGCACACCACGGATCTTATAACGGTCCACGGCTTCCGGGCGGCATGCTAGGCATCGCAAAAACAGTCCCATTACGGCTATCGTCTCGTGCAGGCTTCAAAAAGCACAAACTATCAGCTATTCCCTTATACTTTGTGGAAGAATTATTGTTTTTCTACTATAATGGGGCGCTGAAATTTTCAATATCCGTTCACTTACTAAAGGGTTGCCATGGCCGCCAACGAACAGCAACAATCTCGCTTAAAAGAACTGATCACAAAAGGTCGTGAGCAGGGCTTTTTAACCTATGCAGAAGTTAACGATCACCTGCCGCAAAATATTGCCGACCCAGATCAGGTCGAAGATATTATCGGCATGATTAACGACATGGGGATCACCGTATCTGAGCAAGCGCCAGATGCAGAAACCTTACTTATGACAGACGGCGACTCTACGGATGAAGCCGCCGCTGAAGAAGCTGCTGCCGCATTGGCTGCTGTGGAAAATGAGGCAGGCCGAACTACAGACCCAGTGCGTATGTACATGCGCGAAATGGGAACGGTAGAACTATTGACCCGTGAAGGCGAAATCGTCATTGCTAAACGCATTGAAGAAGGCCTACGCGATGTTATGGCTGCTTTAGCTCATTACCCAGATAGTGTTATCACTATTATTGATGTCTATAAGCGCATTTTTACTGAAGAAGGCCGCTTAAGCGATCTTTTTAGTGGCTACATCGATCCAGATGGCGAGCCTAATCCGTCTCCAATCAATCCCACCACTGTCGTGAAGAGCGACAATGATGAAGAAGAAGAAGAAACGGACAACGGCCCAGATCCAATTGAAACAGCAGAACGTTTTGCCGAGCTAGAAGAACAGCTTGTAACGTCGCTTCTTGCTGTTGAAAAGCATGGCCGTGAAAGCCCACAAGCTAAGGAAGCGTATGCTCACCTTGGTTTTCTGTTCTCACCACTGAAGCTAGTGCCTAAGCACTTTGAGTCTGTTGCTAAGTACCCACGTGGTGCTTTAGCCCGTATTCGGGCACAAGAAAAAATTATTACCGTCATATGCAACCGCAAAGCGAAAATGCCACGTGATGTTTTCCTTGCCCAGTTCCCTGGCAACGAAACTAACGTTGGTTGGGCAGACGAACTTATCGCCAGTGGCGAACCCTATGCGCCAGCAATCCGCCGCAACGCCGTAGATCTTCGTCGTGCACAACGTAAGTTGTCCATGGTGGTTGAAGAATCAGGCCTTAGCCTAAGCGAAATTAAAGACATCAATCGCCGCATGACTATGGGTGAAGTGCGTGCCCGCCGTGCGAAAAAAGAAATGGTGGAAGCTAACCTCCGTTTGGTTATTTCCATTGCCAAAAAGTACACTAACCGTGGGCTTCAATTCTTGGATCTTATCCAAGAAGGTAACATTGGCTTGATGAAGGCTGTTGATAAGTTTGAATACCGCCGCGGTTATAAGTTCTCTACTTATGCCACATGGTGGATTCGTCAGGCAATTACCCGTTCTATTGCTGACCAAGCCCGTACTATACGTATTCCCGTGCATATGATTGAGACTATTAACAAGCTCAACCGTATATCTCGTCAAATGCTTCAGGAAATGGGCCGCGAGCCTACGCCAGAAGAACTAGGCGAGCGCATGGAAATGCCAGAAGAAAAGATTCGCAAAGTACTAAAAATTGCTAAAGAGCCTATTTCTATGGAAACCCCCATAGGTGATGATGAAGATTCAAGCTTAGGCGATTTTATCGAAGACAGCTCTATGGATTCTCCTATCGACTCCGCCACAGGCGAAGGCTTAAGAGAAGCAACACGAGATGTATTAGCGGGCCTTACCCCTCGCGAATCTAAAGTGCTACGTATGCGTTTTGGTATCGAAATGAACACCGACCATACCCTAGAGGAAGTGGGCAAACAGTTTGATGTGACACGTGAACGTATCCGTCAAATTGAAGCCAAAGCACTACGTAAGTTGCGCCACCCAATGCGCTCTGATCACCTACGTAGCTTCATCGAAGACTAGCCTTCGCTATCACACTCACCCAGTTGCTTGGCACAAGATGCCCGGCAACTGGGTGTGCTTTCAAGAACACGCCTCAAAGCATTTCAAGCTAACAATACCTAGCAAAATAACCACGACTCATAAACCTATATTGTTCGAGTTAAATTAGCTATATTGCGTAATTGCTCTATACACATTTTTTGGTTGCATGCTTATGTCATTCACCTTATCTAAATCAAGCAATACCATAGGTATTGTGTGCGCTATTGGTGCTGGTATTTGTTTTTCTACTACAGACGTCACTATTAAGTTTCTTAGTGATGCCTATGCACTGCATCAAATTATTTTGCTGCGCTCTGGCATTGGCATGGGTGTCATTTTGATGATACTAATGGCGAGCTCTGGTGGTGTGAAGAGCTTGAAGACTAAACGCTTAAGGCGGCATTTGGTACGTGGCATTAGTGTAGTGCTGGCTAACATGTTGTTTTTTCTTGGGTTAGTAGCTATGCCTTTAGCAGATGCGGTGGCTTTATTCTTTATTAGCCCCAGTATAATTAGCCTATTCTCCATCATTTTTTTAAAAGAGTACGTGGGCCCACACCGCTGGTTTGCTATAGGTTTGGGGTTTGTGGGGGTGTTAATTATGGTACAACCGGGCACTAACGAATTTGTGCTAGCGTCCTTATTACCCATTGGCGCTGCATTTTGTTATGCCACGCTGCACACGCTTACTCGCACCATGCGTGACACTGAATCGGCTTCTACTATGACCTTCTATATTCAGGTTACGTTTATCATTGTTAGCACTCTTATATGGATGCTAGTGGGGGATGGGCGATTTAACGACCCAAGTAGCCCCTCTCTAAATTTCCTACTGAGGCCTTGGGGACCATGGGAATATAGCGACTTTAAGCTATTTATTTTACTGGGTGCAGGAAGCACTTTAGGAGGCTATCTTATTAGCCAAGCCTACCGACATGCAGAAGCTGCCTTGGCAGCTCCGTTTGAATACATTGCTTTGCCATTGGCCATGTTTTGGGGGCTAGTTGTGTTTGATGAATGGCCCAACAATATTACTCTTATAGGAAGCAGCTTTATCTTAGCTTCAGGTCTCTACACCCTATACCGAGAAACACGCCATCCACACAAGCCACAAATGGCAAGAGCACATGAACGCTAACCCACTAAACTAAGTTAAATAAACACACCTATTAACTACGACTTGAACTTGTTGCGCGAACTGGCCCAAGGATCAAGATTACCTGCCCCACTAGTTTTAACACTCCCGTCTACTGAAGCTTTAGCATCTGACTTAGGCTTAGGCTCAGGTTTCCAAGGAGACTTTTTTTCTGCAGATATAGGCTCAGGCTTCCAAGACGATTTTTCTACAGGCTTTGACCAAGGCGTATCATTGCCTCTAGCGCTAGACTTAGCGGCACTACTGCCAGTACGCCCAGCTAGCCTGTCATATTCATTAGCCTTAGTTTCGCGCTTTTCACGCACCCGCTCTGCATCTTCTAGACTTAACTCAAAGGGGGCACCAACCACCTGTCCTTCAGGGATGATACGGTCACGAGGAGGTAACTCAAATTGATCACTGGACACCTTCGGCAAACTTTTAAACTTATACAAATAAAAGGCTTCAACTTTCTCACGAGCCCACTGTGTTTTCTTTAAGAATTTAACGCTAGAATCAATACTAGGGTTAGTTTTAAAGCTATGGATATACAAATATGCATGCAGAATTTCAAAGCCATAATGGTCCACAATTTCTGTGAGCATCGATTTCAAATTCAAACCATGCAGAGGGTTATTGTGATAATTAATTTCGTCAGACATGCCTAGTTGCACCTAAAATAATTCATTGTTTAAATTATACCTCATTGCAGACGCAGATGGAGAGTAGCCAGCCATATCTCTGGCCTAACTCTAGGCGCTCCTGTTAACACATCACCAACTTACCTCAAGAAGCAGGAGTTACACTCATGGGCAAAGTACTTAGCCAACAACAGATTCAAGCCTACCAAGAA
>Ga0308012_10002083_pt1 | contig 10249 bp, 8 predicted proteins | sample Neamet179_FD_203133 | JGI IMG/M metagenome (GOLD analysis project Ga0308012, IMG submission 203133) | Marine microbial communities from water near the shore, Antarctic Ocean - #179 | ecosystem: Environmental > Aquatic > Marine > Unclassified | place: Southern Ocean | collected 2014-07-25 | reverse complement strand
ACTAAAGCCATTGAAGAAAACAACATTTGGCCGCGTATTCGTAAACAACTAACCTTTGATATTCCAAATCAAAAGCGTCTTATTTCACAACGAAATTGGTTCGTTAAGCACCCAAGCTACCTGAAACGTGTAGCTAAACGTGCTGAGCCCTTTCTTTATTATATTGTTGAAGAGTTAGAAAAAAACAACATGCCGATTGAATTAGCACTTTTACCCGTTGTAGAAAGTGCTTTTGATCCCTTTGCTTATTCACACGGTCGCGCTTCTGGCATGTGGCAGTTTGTACCTGCCACAGGAGAACGCTTTGGTATGAAACAAAACTGGTGGTATGACGGCAGACGAGATGTTATTGCTTCAACCCAAGGGGCCATTGAATATCTTAAATATTTAAATAAATTTTTCGATGGTGATTGGATGCTGGCTCTAGCTGCATATAACTCTGGCGAAGGTCGCGTTAGAAGAGCAGTAAAGAAAAACAAGCGCTTAGGTAAGCCTACTGACTTCTGGTCACTTGATTTACCAAAAGAAACACGCGCTTATGTTCCTAAATTATTGGCACTAGCAGATATTATAAAACGCCCTAGCGATTTTAATATATCGCTATATTCAATTGATAATAAAAGTGTATTGAGTCAGGTAGATATAAAATCACAGCTCGACCTAGCTAAGGCTGCCACTCTTGCTGGCTTAACGTTAGCTGAATTACAACGTTTAAACCCTGGCTTTAATCGCTGGGCGACTGACCCTGATGGCCCTCACCGTTTATTACTACCTTCTCATAGCATTGAAAAATTTGAACTTGGCTTGAGTAAACTAAGTAAAAAAGATCGCCTCGCTTGGCAACGCTATAAAATTAAAAGCGGGGATAACTTAGGGGTTATTGCGAACAAATTTAATACCCGCGTTGATTTGATACAACAAGTTAATAACATCAAAGGTAATCAAATTAGAGCAGGTAAACATTTACTTATTCCTGTGGCAGCAAAATCACTCGATAGTTATGTGTTTTCTCAAGACCAACGTATTGCTAAAAAACAAAGCAGGCCAAAAACAGGAAAGAAAATAGTTCATATTGTTAAATCTGGTGATAATTTATGGGATATAGGCCGTAAGTATAAGGTTAACGGCAAAAAAATTGCCAAATGGAACGGCTTTGCACCAAGAGACAACTTAAAAATTGGTCAAAAATTAGTTATTTGGCAAAAGGCAGATAGCAAAGTAAATAACTCGAGCTACGCCAACAATAAAGCCGGTAATAATGTCGAAAATGCGATTATGCGAAACATTACTTATAAAGTACGCCGTGGCGACTCTTTTGCTCGCATAGCTGATAAATTTAACGTCCGAATTAGCGATATTGAACGTTGGAATAAACTAGATAGAAAGAAATACTTACAACCGGGTCAGCGATTGAAACTTTCTGTTGATGTAACCAATAACATCTAGCGGTTATTGGCACGATAAACATAAACGAACAGCATTGTTCGTTTATGTTTTTTATTGCTTGTTTATTATTTCCTGAATTCGAGTTATAAAAACTACATTATGTGAAATGGTAATAGATGATAATTGTGGGTGATAATTACAAACGCTGACTGGTAAAGTCGACAAAAAAAGTTTCCGTTTTCCCTGTCATATCAATTGTCACCCATAAGCGCCAAACCATTTGGTCTTCACTGCAACTAGCCAATAAACTTTCAGCTGAATAAATGTTACTTTCACCTTCCCTTTCAAAAAATACGGGTACCTTCCCCATAAACATATCTCTGCCCTCAAGGTATGCGGATACTTTAGTCGTATTAAGCTCTGAATTAGTTTGAATTTTTGTTTCAATTTGAGTATTAATTTGAGACAACTCAATAGAAAAAGGCAACTCTGTCGTAATGTTATCTAATAATTTTCCTTTGATATTGCTACTAGATGTATGTTGTGAAAATTTGACAATATAACTAGAAAATTCAGTTTTGATTTCGCATATACTCTGACTATTAATACATTGAGGTATCAATTTAGTCGCAGTGTTTTGCCCGTTATGTTCACTTACGGGCTTACAAGCACTAATTGATAGTACAAAAATACTGAAGAAAAGTTTGTTCAACACTTTATAGACCTTTTATTAAACATGCCTCTGTAGTTAGCTCAGGAACTTGTTGTAAAGGTCATCTTCGAATTATCTAATCGAAGAACCATCACTTTTAGCAACTGGATCCCCGATTAAGACACTACGGGGATCGCACCTCTGAGTAAGAAGCATTAACACGTTATTAAATGAGTTTTGAAAATTATTTAAACACCTCTGGCAAACTTATTATACTCGGCACAATTACGTTACTTAGCCTGAGAATAAATAGCACCATAAAGCTTAAAACTAATTATCACATAATTTACAACGAGCGCAACCCGTGAACCTTAGACATTGAACATTGAACATTGAACATTGAAATCAATCACTAAAACTATGATTCAATAGAGCCAATTAGTTACTTTTGTATGAAGTAATGTCATAACCACTACTAATTTTACTAAAAGCGTCTATAAATAAGTTAACGTCTTTGCGGTGTACTTATTAAATAGAGAATAAAAGGTAATTATATTTCCCATAAGCCATTGACTTTTTATTACCTTTTTGTATTTATTTAAATTTCAAGTAAAAAAAAAGCCCTAACACTCTTTTATTGATCTACATCAAATTTAAACGCGCATAGTTGTTGATTTATATTACCGCCAAGAGGTAAAATTGAAGGGATTATGAAACATTTACTTACACTGATGTGACATATCAAAAAGCTTAATAAGAAAACACATAGAATTAGTATAAATTGTGTCCTGTATCTAAAACTTTCATGTTTAGGTATTACAGCAAAAATACTTTCTGATTAATAATAACACTGCGGAATCCTAAACATGACCACAAGTAATACGTCAGCAGTAGACTACAACTTTGATGTTGTACGTCAATTTACTGTAATGACCGTAATCTGGGGAATCGTTGGTACACTAGTAGGTGTACTTATCGCGGCACAATTAATTTGGCCTGCGTTAAATTTTGATACACCTTGGTTAACCTACTCCCGTCTTCGCCCACTTCATACTAACGCTGTAATTTTTGCGTTTGGTACAAGTGCTTTATTCGCCACGTCTTATTACGTTGTTCAACGTACTTGTCAAACACGACTATTTGGCGGTAAATTAGCGAGCTTCACCTTTTGGGGTTGGCAAGCGGTTATTGTTGCCGCCGCTATATCTTTACCACTAGGTTATACTTCTTCAAAAGAGTATGCCGAGTTAGAATGGCCGATTGATATTCTCATAACGATAGTTTGGGTTTGCTATGCCATTGTTTTCTTTGGTACATTGATTAAGCGTAAAACCTCACATATTTATGTAGCTAACTGGTTCTTTGGTGGTTTTATTATCACAGTAGCTATGTTACACATTGTAAATTCAATGGTCATTCCTATCTCGGCAATGAAATCATATTCTATTTATCCTGGCGCTATTGATGCAATGATTCAGTGGTGGTATGGGCATAATGCCGTTGGTTTCTTATTAACTGCTGGCTTCTTGGGTATGATGTATTATTTCGTACCAAAACAGGCTGAACGCCCTGTTTACTCTTACCGTTTATCTATTGTTCATTTTTGGGCATTAGTTTCTTTATATATTTGGGCTGGTCCTCATCACTTACATTACACTGCACTTCCTGATTGGGCTCAGTCAGTAGGTATGGTTATGTCTATCGTTTTATTCCTTCCTTCATGGGGCGGTATGATCAACGGTATAATGACACTTTCTGGCGCATGGCATAAACTTCGCACAGACCCTATTTTACGTTTCTTAATTGTTTCATTATCTTTCTACGGTATGTCTACGTTTGAAGGTCCTATGATGGCAATTAAATCAGTTAATGCGTTATCTCATTATACTGACTGGACTGTTGGTCACGTTCACTCTGGTGCTTTAGGCTGGGTTGCTATGGTATCTATTGGTGCGCTTTATCATCTAATCCCACTATTATTTAATCAAGGTCGTATGTTCAGCATTCGCCTTATTAACGTTCATTTCTGGCTACATACTGTCGGCGTTGTACTTTATATAGTTGCAATGTGGATTTCAGGTGTAATGCAAGGGTTAATGTGGAGAGCTGTAAATAGTGACGGCACATTAACGTATAGTTTTGTAGAGAGCTTAACCGCGTCTTACCCATTCTATTTCATCCGCTTTGTAGGTGGTGTGTTTGTTGTTGCTGGTTTCTTATTAATGGCTTACAACATGTTTAAAACAATTGGCGCTAAAGACGGAAGTCTTAAGCCTGTAGAAGCAGTTTAAGGAGAGCCATATGAAAAATTCACATGAAAAAGTTGAAAAGAACGTTGGCTTATTTTTCCTTTTTACCATCTTTGCTATCAGCATCGGTGGTTTGGTAGAGATTACGCCATTATTCTTTCAAAAAGAATTAACAACACCTGTTGATAACTTAAAGCCATACACTGCTCTACAAATGGAAGGACGTGATATTTACATCCGTGAAGGTTGTAGTAACTGTCACAGTCAAATGATCCGTCCTTTTCGCGCAGAAACAGAACGTTACGGTCATTATAGTGTTGCTGGTGAACAAGTTTGGGAACATCCATTTTTATGGGGGTCTAAGCGTACTGGCCCTGATTTAGCTCGTGTTGGCGGTCGTTACAGTGATGATTGGCATATTGCTCATTTAACGGATCCTCGTTCAGTGGTACCTGAGTCAAATATGCCTTCTTATCATTGGTTAAATACCAATACTCTTGATGGTGAGTTAACAGGTAAAAAGTTAGAAACATTTAACTTTTTAACACGTAACCGCAGCCATAAAGATGAAAATGGCAAAGCCATTCCGCTTTATACTCAAGCAGAAATCGATGGAGCTAAAGATGCTGTTAACGGTAAAACTGAAATGAGTGCCGTGATTGCATATTTGCAATCTCTTGGTCACGCATTAAAGTAAGCGCCGTACCTGAGGAAAAGTTATGGATTACGGAACACTTAGAGGGTTATTTGCCCTCCTTATATTGGCGTTGTTTATTATCATTGTTGTATGGTCATATTCAAAAAAGCGTAAGAACTCATTTGATGAGATTGCTAACTCTATTTTTGAAGAAAACGACTTAGCTACTGAAGATAAAACACGCCTTCACAATAAAGATAGCAAACAGGAGACGAATAATAATGTCTAGCTTCTGGAATATATGGGTTTGGGTTCTTTCCCTAGGTACACTCGTAGGTTGTTTTTTACTACTTCGTATGTGCTTAAAGAACTTTGCAGGCGTTGAAGAAGGCGAATCAATGGGCCATACTTTTGACGGCATTGAAGAGTTAAACAATCCTTTACCTAAATGGTGGAGTACGTTTTTCTTATTAACTATCGTTTGGGCATTTGGTTATATGGCTCTTTATGGCTTAGGTAACTGGACTGGTTTTCTTGGCTGGAAAAGCTCGAATCAAGGCATACTAAACTTAGCGGAATCAAAAGCTAAAACATTGGAGTATTTAGATAAAGACTCTGGTGTATTAGTACAATATGATCGTGAAGTTGCTGCTGCTGATGCTAAGTTTGGTCCTATATTTGAAGCTTACGCTGCGCGCAGCATTGAAGACTTAGCGACCGATGAAGACGCTTTAAAAGTGGGACAACGTTTATTTATTCAAAATTGTTCTCAATGTCATGGCTCTGATGCTCATGGTACGACTGGCTTCCCTAACTTAGCTGATAAAGATTGGTTATATGGCGGAACACCTGAAGCAATTAAAGAAACACTTATGAATGGTCGTATTGCATCTGGCATGATGGCTTGGGAAGGTGCTTTAGGCGGTGACCAAGGTGTTAAAGAAGTTGCTGCTTATGTTATTAGTTTAAGTGGTCGCTCTGTAGATCCTGAATTGGCTAAAGCGGGTAAAGGTAAATTTGCCTTATGTGCTGGTTGTCATGGTCCTGATGGACAAGGTAGCTTAGCTTTAGGAATGCCATTAGGCGCACCAAACCTGAGTGATAACATTTGGCTATACGGCGGCTCTAAACGTGTGATTGAAGAGTCTATCCGTAATGGTCGTGCTGGTGTTATGCCTGCATGGAAAGACATTCTAGGTGAAGAAAAAGTTCATTTAGTTAGTGCTTATGTTTATAGTCTTTCTCAAGATTAATTAAGTCTAGCACTCATATTGAATGAACTATTTCACACGATATCAACGATATCAGTTTGAGTGACCATTCGACAGAAATACAAAACCCTTGATTACTATTGGTAATCAAGGGTTTTTTTATGTCTTTTAAAGAGTCAACCTAGATGGAAGCATATAAAAAAGGTATAATCCTGCCCCATATTCTACTGTTAATGTAATAAACCTTATGAAATCTTCTTGGTATCGTGAGCCTTGGGCTTGGTTAGTTTTTATCCTTCCTTTTACCGCTGTTGTAGCCGGTATTGCTACTTATATCATTGCTAATACTAACCCTGATGCGTTAGTTATTGGCGATTACTATAAAAAAGGTAAATCTATTAATTTAGAAGTAGGCAAAGTAAAAACTGCACAGAAATTAGGGATGCGCTTTGCACTTCAATTAAAAGATAATGAGTTAATTATAAAGCCAACGGGGATAGAAAAAATTTTTCCATTACTCAATGTTACTTTTTTTCACCCTACACTTGAAAAAATGGACTTTTATTTAGCGCTAACGCCTGATGGTAATGGTCATTTCAGACATCAGTTTGATCATCAAGTCACAGGAAAGTGGAAACTAACTTTAACTTCTTTTGAAAATAATTGGAAAATACAAGATACTATTAGCTTACCTCAAAGTGAATTTATCGACCTAATTCCAGATCCAATTAAAGCTCAGTAAACACTTAAAAAATTGTACCAACTAGCTAATTTACCTGATATTTAGCGTGCTTAAATGTTTTAACAACCTCCATTTAAGTTATGAGGTTTACCTATTTAATACTGACACTATTGTGTACTTGAAAAGTTCACAATAGTGACTCTAAGTACATGAGTACATAAGAAACTAAGCCATGACTAGCAAATGTTTTCACTGTAATGAAGCTATCCCCTCTGGTATTAACCTTTCGGTCGAAATCAGCCATATTAAACAACCTATGTGCTGCATAGGTTGCCAAGCAGTTGCTCAAACTATCGTTGATAATGGACTAACTCAATATTATACAGTAAGAACAGAGCCCGCTCATAAAGGCCAACCTCTTGTACCTGAACAATTACAAAAAAATAAGTTACTTGATGAAGCTGTTTTACAAAGTGAATTTGTTTTTCAAAGTAGTTCTCACCTAAGTACTGATGAAAAAGATGATTGCAAAGAAGCCATATTAAGCATTGATGGTATAAGTTGCGCAGCTTGTGCTTGGCTTATTGAGATGCAATTAGACAAATTAAAAGGTTTAGTTAATATAAACGTTAACGCAACTAGCCAACGAGCAACGGTTAAGTGGCAAGATGATACGTTAAAGCTAAGTGAAATATTACTTGCTGTCGAAAACATTGGTTATCAAGCACTTCCCTTTAAAGCCAACGATACAGAAATAAGAAATAAAAAACAAAGCAAAGCATTTATCAAGCGCCTTGGTATTAGCGGTATATTGATGATGCAAATCATGATGTTAGCTGTGGCTCTATATTTCGGTGCCTTTACTGAAATGGCTGAGCACAATAAAGTATATTTGCGTTGGGTTAGTTTTATATTATCAATCCCTATTGTATTTTATGGCGCGTTACCCTTTTATATTGGCGCAATAAAAGCAATTAAAGCAAAGCGCTTATCTATGGATGTTCCAGTATCTATTGCCATTATTTTAGCTTTTAGTGCGAGTGCATGGGCAACAATCACACAACAAGGAGAGGTCTACTTTGAATCAGTCTCAATGTTTACCTTCTTGTTGCTTATTGGTAAGTTTTTAGAGTTTCAGGCTAGATCACGTGCTGCTCAAGTATCTGCTAACCTATTAAAATTAATGCCTATAACAGCAACTAAAGTCATTTTTTCAAGCGATACAGTAAGCGAAATCACACCAAATAAAGAAACACATACAAAAGAAGTTATAATAGCTGCTAAGCAACTTATCAAAGGCGATGTAGTCATTATCAAACCCGGTGAAGTAGTTCCTGCTGATGGGATAATTACTTCAGGGCTAAGCCAATTAAATGAAGCTATGCTTTCCGGTGAACAGTTACCGATCAGTAAAACAATAAATGAAAAGGTTTTTGCTGGCACTATTAATGGTGACGGAAATATTACTGTCGAAGTCAAAAAAGCCTCTAGCCAATCGTTCCTAAGCCAACTTATTCGTTTAAGCGAAAAATCTCAGGCTCATAAACCCAAAATGGCCAAACTATCCGATAAAATAGCCCAATACTTTGTTGCTATCATTTTATTCACTTCTATTGCTACGGCTATTTATTGGCAGCAACATATGCCAGATGAAGCTTTTTGGATCACCTTATCAGTTTTAGTTGCTACTTGCCCCTGTGCACTTTCGTTAGCAACACCGACAGCTTTGACTTGTGCAACAACACGTTTAAATAAAGCAGGTATAATGATAAAAGGTGGCCATGTTATGGAAACAATGCCCCAAATCAATTGTTTTGCTTTCGATAAAACAGGCACCTTAACCACCGGTGAATTTACTATTGATCATGTTGAATTACTTGAAAAATACTTGAACAATACTGACTCAAGTTATACTCAAGAACAAGTACTTGCCATTGCAGCAGCATTAGAAGCATATTCTGAACACCCAATTGCTAAGCCATTTACTGAACATAGAGATTACAGCTTAATGGCAGAACAAGTAAAAGTTCACTCGGGTCAGGGGGTCAGTGGTACTATCAACAATATTGACTACGCCATTGGTAAATTCTCTTGGTTAGAAAAACGTCCTTCATTCGAACATAACCAAGTATCGCCCCTAAAAGGCAATGTAAATATAAATAGCGCCAGCTGTATTTTAATGGCAAATAAAACAATAATTGCTGCTTTTTATCTCATTGATAAAGTACGTGATGAGGCCTTTGACGCCTTAACAACGCTTAATAAAAGCCATAAAACATTATTGTTATCAGGAGATAGTCAAATAGCTTGTGACAATATTGCTCAAACCCTGCCTGTAAAGACTATTTTAGGTGGATTAAGCGCACAAGATAAAATGCAGAAAATTAAAGACACCGAAGCACAAGGTTATAAAGTAGCAATGACTGGCGATGGCGTTAACGATTCACCCGTATTTGGCGCTGCCCATGTGTCTATTGCTATGGGCTGTGGCGCTGACATAACTAAAAGTGGTGCAGACGTTATATTGCTCAATAACAAACTGAGCAGCATCAATACATTGATAAATCTATCTCACCGTACCCGAAGAATAATTTTCCAAAATTACTTATGGGCTTTTGGTTACAATGCTATTGTATTACCCTTAGCGGTAACGGGCCATATAACGCCTTATATTGCGGTTATTGGTATGTCTGCTAGCTCTATCTTAGTCATTACTAATTCATTACGCTTACTTAAAGAATAAACTTTTAAGTAAAATATTAACGACTATAAAATAAAGGCGCTAAGCGTCATTTCCAATAAACTTAGCCATAAGCAAGTACGAGTAAAATATGAGTATCATATATATATTAATTCCTATCGCTGTTTTATTAACCTCTCTGGGTATTTATCTATTTTTCTGGGCCGTTAAAACTGAGCAATTCGAAGACCTTGAAAAACAAGGTATGAGTATTCTTTATGATGATGATTTTCAGATTAAAGCTATCAAGGAGAATCAAGAGGAAGAAGTAGAAATTGTTAATAAAAGTTCAGACGTGGTTACTTAAGTAATGAGCATAGACATATTTTCTGCATTCATCATTGGATTACTTGGCTCAGGGCATTGTTTAGCTATGTGTGGTGGTATAACTACTATGCTCACTTCGGTTATTGATAATCCAGATAATGAACAAGCGACTAAAAACAGTACTCAAGGCGATATACCTGTAAATATAACTTCAGAGCAAACCTGTTCACCCCAGCTATCTCGTTTGAATCTAATCTTTCTCTATCATTTTGGGCGTATTGCAACTTACTGCTTAATTGGTGCTATTGTCGGCTTTACAGGTTCAATAGCCGCTAAAAACATCGGATTACCTATTGCGGGCTTACGTTTAGTCGCAGCACTATTTCTGATTCTTTTAGGTTTATATATTGGACAGTGGCTTTTAT
>Ga0308012_10002079_pt1 | contig 10261 bp, 10 predicted proteins | sample Neamet179_FD_203133 | JGI IMG/M metagenome (GOLD analysis project Ga0308012, IMG submission 203133) | Marine microbial communities from water near the shore, Antarctic Ocean - #179 | ecosystem: Environmental > Aquatic > Marine > Unclassified | place: Southern Ocean | collected 2014-07-25 | reverse complement strand
GCTTCTTTAAACTTAGGTTATGGTGGTGGTTTCTATGGTGCAACTAACTATGGTCGAGCGCCAACATCTTCAGGTATTTATGAAGAGGCAACTACATGGGCTTTAGACACATGGGGCGAGTATTTGATTGCTTGTTCATCTAAAGACGGTAAGATATACGAGTGGGCGTTAAATACATCAGTATTACCAACAGCATTAACCAACGCACCTGTATCAAACGCTTCAACGCTTGTAACAGAAGAAAGGTTTGTATTTGCACTAGGCGCAGGTGGTAATCCTAGAAAGGTACAATGGTGTGATAGAGAAGATAATACAGCATGGTCTCCTTTAGCTACAAATGAGGCAGGTGACTTTGAATTACAAACTCAGGGTCAGATTATGTGTGGCGTTCGTATGAGAGGTAGAACTCTTATCGTTACCGACCAAGATGCTCACATTGCTACTTATTCAGGTCCACCTTTTGTATATGGTTTTGAAAGAGTTGGTACAGCATGTGGTATTGCATCACGTAAGGCACTTGTTGCAGTAGATGAAGGCGCATATTGGATGGGTCACAGAGGCTTCTTTAGCTTTAACGGTTCAGTAGCTACAGAGATTAAGTGTGATGTATTAGACTATGTGTTTAATCATATTAATGACAGTCAAATAACTAAGGCATACGCAATACATAATTCACAACACGGTGAAGTTTGGTGGTTTTATCCGTCAGGCACATCTACAGAAAATGACAGATATGTGATGCTAGATTACAAAGATGCTAATTGGTCTGTAGGAGTATTAGACAGAACAGCAGGTATTGATAGAGGTATATTCCAAAACCCTATTTATGCTGATGCTAGTGGTAATTTATACAATCATGAGACAGGATACACACACGGAGCAGTTAAACCTTTTGCAGAGTCAGGACCTATTAGTTTAGGCAACGGTGATACAGTAATGAAAGTATCAAGTGTTATTCCTGATGAAGAAACTCAAGGTGAAGTAGATGTCACATTTAAGACACGATTCTATCCGAATGCTAGTGAGACATCACATGGACCTTTCACGTTGACTAATCCTACAGACGTTCGCTTAACAGGCAGACAAGTTAGGCTAAGAGTAGAAGGCACAGGTAATGATAATTGGCGTTCAGGTGTTATGCGCATGGAAGTTAGACCCGGAGGTAAGAGGTGATGCAACCACCTCCTCCATTAGGAGCTGATTGGAAGGTTTGGGGTGAGCGTCTTGTTTCGTTTTTATCAACTAATAAAGACAAGCTAAGATACATCACATCAGGTGAATCAGCATCAGAAGATGGAATACTTATGTGGGATAGAAGCCAAGGCACTTTAGTTGTTTCTAAGAATGGAGCATGGGTAAAGGTTAAACTAGACCCATGAACATTAAAGACGACTTACTAAGATGTAGAGAGTGGATTCAATCAGCCTTAGATAAAGGTGGAGACACTCACGGGTTTGTTGATGTAGTTGACGGTGTAATGAGTGGACACATGCAGTTATGGTCAGGCGCAAAAGGCTGTGCGGTAACTGAAATAGTAGTGTATCCTAACAAGAAAGTTCTACATGTGTTTTTAGCAGGTGGGAAACTTGAACAGATTACAGATATGCACCAAGATGCGGTAAAATGGGCTAAAACCCAAGGGTGCGAAGGAATGACTCTTTCAGGACGTAAGGGTTGGTTAAAAATATTAAATAAAGACGGTTGGAAAGAACAACAGGTCGTAATGGTAAAGGAGTTTTGATATGAGTGGTGGCGGTGGAAAAGGCGGAAGCCAAACACAACAGACGGAAATCCCTAAGTGGATTGAAGAGCCGTCAATAAGAAATTTAGCACGAGCAGAGACTGCGCAAAAGATAGGATATATGCCTTGGCAAGGTCCTGATATTGCAGCTTTCAACCCAACTCAACAGATGGCGATGCAACAAAACATGGATGCAGCTTCTGCTTTTGGACTCGCTCCTCAAAACTCAAACGCTATGGCAGGTGTTCCTCAAGCACAAACATTTGCAGGTGGTGTACAAGGTTACAGTTCTATGCCTCTTTATGAGCAAGCATTAGCAGAGACTAAAGCCAAGCAAGGCAATGATGTTAATCAATACAACAAACTGTTCGTTTAGGAGAATATTATGGCAGGTGCAGGAAACGTAAATACAGCAGCAGCTCAAGGTATGCAAGCATCAGGTCTTGGTACAGCTAACGCAATGGGGTATCAACCTCAACAAGTTCAAGCAGGTCAGTTAGCAAACACTAACATGACACCTTACATGAATCCTTATGAAACCAACGTAGTTAAAGCTAATGAAGCTGATATTATGCGAGGTGCTACTCAAGGAATGAATATGTTAGGCGCTCAAGCACAAGCAGGTCAAGCATTCGGTGGCTCACGTCATGGTGTTGCTATGGGTGAATTAGGTAGAGATACAGTATCTCAACTAGCTCAATCATCTGCAAACCTAAGACAGCAAGGTTATCAAAACGCTCAACAAATGGCACAGCAAGATATTGGAAACAATATGCAAGCAAATCTAGCTAATCAACAAGCAGGATTACAAGGCAATCAGCAGTTAATGGGTGGAGCAGGTCAAATGGCTGATATATCTAACCTAGGCTTCGGCATGGGTCAGACTCTTACAGGCAACCTAGCAACACAGGGCGCACAGCAACAAGCTATGCAACAAGCTCTTATTGACGCAGGTAAGCAGAACTTCCAAGGCTACACTAACCAACCGGGTCAGTCTATCGGTTATGTTACTCAGGCTCTTGGTGCTACACCTGTTCCACAAACTCAAACTACATCTAAGCAACCGGGTCTGTTCGATTACTTGACTCTTGGTGCGCAGATGAAGTCTTCAGATAAAAGATTAAAGAAAAACATCACTAAGATGGGTCAGCTTAAATCAGGTCTAAACATCTATAAGTGGGAATGGAGAGAAGGCGCTAAAGAATTAGGCGCCGACATGAACCACACACTTGGTGTTATTGCTCAAGAAGCTAAGGAATTATTCCCTAATGCGGTTGTTAAGATGGATAACGGCTACTACGCTGTTAAATACAATGAGCTAAGCTAATGAGTTACCTACAGCAGATATTAGGTAGCGCTCAAGAACGTGGTGGACTAACGGATGATGAGTTTAACTCTATCTTTCAGCAGTTCATGCCTCAACAACAGCCTCAAGCTAATATGGGGCTTCCTCAACAGCAAATGCCTCAACAAGTTCAAAGACCTCAAGGCATTCAACAAACCCAAATGCCTATGCAATGGGGAACAGGTTTAAACACAACTCAGTTTTCTAAAGGAAAGCCTAACGGTGTACAGAGTGATGATAGTGTTGGACTATTAGATAGAGCTATAACGTCTAATGAGTATGATACTAATTTAATGTCTGACCAAACTGAGATGTTAGCTCAACAAAACAGAGAACTAAACGAAGATGATGATAAGATGAAAATGTTTAGCCGTTTCTTCGGACAATAAATAGGAATATATTATGAACCCATTACTTAGCGGATTACTAGGAAACATGGCAGGAAACTACTTGTCAGATGATAAAGAAGGCACTGTTTGGGATAAGTTAGGTTTTAGTGGTGCTAACGCACAACCACCTGAACAAATGACAGACCCTGGTGTTCAAATAGGTGGACAGCCACATGTAAATATTCCACAACAGACTGTACAACAACAAACGCCTCCACCTGTAGAAGAACAAGGCTTTATGAGTAAGATGGGTGATGGCATAAGTGACTTTTGGAATGATGAAGCTAAGATGGCAAACCTAGCCATCGGTCTTAACTCAATGAGACTTAATCCTGATGCAAACCTTGCTAAAGCAATGCAAACAAAGATAGATGGACTGCAAAAGAAAAAAGGCTTAACAAGTGGAGTTAAGTGGCTTAGACAGTATGCAATGAAACAAACAGACCCTGCAAAAAAACAAAAGTTCCTTGAAATGGCTGTTATGGCAGAGCAAAACCCTACCATGTCAAAAAGTATTGTTGAGAAAGGCATGGAAGCAGCACATGGTATTGGCGCTCCTGACAACAAACCTTATTCGCCTAGATTCGATAGCGAAGGCAAAGAGTACATCCCTGTTTACAATCCTAGTTCAAATACTGTTGATAAGGTTTACACAGGAACACAGGGTATGTCTCCTAAGCAGAAGATTACATTTGAGACTGATGAAAAGAGAAGATTTAAAGATGAAGAGCGCAGAGATACTGAGTCTGCCAATTTGTTCCAAAAGGCAGAGGGAATATCATCTCGACTTAGAAACTACCAAGGCATTCTAACCTCATTGGATGAGGGCGCAGTTACAGGTTGGGTTGCTAATCAACTTCCTACACTTAATGCGAATACTGCAAACCTAGAGTCTTTTGCGAGACAGTTAGGTCTTGATGTAATTGGCTCTGTTACGTTTGGTGCGTTAAGTGAAGCAGAAATGAAGTTAGCAATGGCAACACCTATTGATGTTAATTTACCTCCTATTCAGTTAAAGGCGCAAGTATTAAAGAAACTTGAGTTACAAGAAAAGATAAGAAACGAGTTATACATCAAAGCACAAGAGATGTCACGTTCATCAGGCTATAGTTCTTGGGTTCAAGACGAGTCTAAGCGACAAATAGAACATTCTAAGCATAGTTACTTTAATATGCCTGATGAGATGCAACAAGCATTGGACTCAAAAGGAATTGATTACAGCAAATGGCAAAATTTCAATTTGATGAAGCGTAAAGAAATGCTTAATCAATATAACAAGTAGGGAATTATGGGATTAGACGCATTAAATAGTTTTATCGATGACAATCAATTAGGTACACAACCAACACCACCACCACCTTCTTTCGGTGATGAGGCAATTGATTTTGGTAGAACTCTTGTAGGACAAGGCGCATTACTAGGCTTTGGCGATGAGTTGGAAGCAAAGATGGAGAGTTGGTTTAGTGATACCCCTTATGAAGAAATTGTTACAAGAATTAGAACAGAATTAAAAGGCTTTGAAGAAAGAAACCCTGGCACTGCAATTACGTCTGAAATACTAGGCTCTATTGCACCAACTGCTTTGATGTTAATGTCAGGTATAGGTACAGGCGGAGCAGTAGCAAACACAGCTAGAGTAGGCTCTAAGATGATGTCTATGGGGCAGAAATTTAAATCAGCAGCTCCTATTGCTATGGCAGAAAGTGGAACGTATGCGGTTGGAAAAGGCGAGCAAGGTATATCAGAAGATATTAAAGAGTTTCCTGAAGGCGCAGCATGGGGTCTTGGTGGAACAGCAGTGGTAACCCCTCTGATACACGGTGGACAAGTAGGTTTTGATAAAATAGCTAATGCTGTTAGAAGTAAGTTTGGTGACAGAGCGTCAGGTGTTGTTATTAAGCAATTAGACGACTTAGTTAAAGAAACAGGCAAGTCGGTAGGTGAGATTATTACAGATATTCAAACAGGTAGATTGTTTGCTGAAAACAAAACTTTAGCGCACGCTATTAGCTCTATATTTGGAGAAGGTGGAGAGGTTAAAAAATTCTTAACAAACCAAACAACTCAAAGAGCGGAAAATACTAGGGGTGATTTAAGAGATGTTATGTCTCGTTCTGCTCTTGGTATTGAGGGAGATGACGCTGTTGATAGTGCTTATGCTACATTTAGGCAAGGTCAAGAAGGTGTACAAGAAGGAACATCAAAAGCATATCAAAAAGCGTGGAAAGAAGCTGATGAACTTCCACCTGAAATAATAGATTCCTTGTATGACGATATTTTAAGCATACCTGATGCAAAAACAGTTTTAAACACTATAAATACAGCAGAAAAGAACATAGTTCCTTTTTATAAGTTTGATGATACGGGTAGGTTAGTATTTGTTAAAAAACCAACATTAAACGATGCTGAAGAAATATACAAAACTTTACGAGATACAAGAACAGGTGTCCAAAAAGCGGACAACGCATTGAAAAAATCTGCACTAGAATTGAAAGCAAAATTAAATAAGATTTCTCCACAATTGCAAGAAGCTAGGGTTGGGTTTAGAATATTAAAGACTAATGAAGATGCGTTTAAGGCAGGCTCAAGTGGTTTAACAAAGGCTGATGAAACTATCTATCATTTTAATAAAATATTAGACGAGACTTCTAGCCCAAATAGTGAAATCGCACAAATTGCCCAAGAAAAACTTAAAGCATTTAGAGCAGGTATTATGAACGGTCTAAGTAACAAGTTAAGAGGTGCAGGTGGCTCAAGTCAAGTGGCAGGCGATGCAGATATGAAAATTCCTTTAATTATTAGAACTGTATTCCCCGACCAAGACATAAATACAATCATCCAAAAAGCAGACCTTGCTGAGACCGCTCAAACCATGAAGAACAAGATTACAGCAGGTGGCACAGGTGGTGGTGCAGATACTTTTGGTAGAATAGCCTCCCAAGCTAGAAAAGAGGGTAAAGGTATCGCACAAGGTGATTCACCAACTAGGCTTGCAATCACTAAAATAATTGATTTTGCTATTGATAAAATAGCCCCTAAGATGGATGATAAAGGTAGAATGGAAGTTGCAAAGGTTCTATACTCTAAAAACCCTGACGCTGTAAAGAGAGCTTTAACAGGTGAAAGTGAAAAAGGAGTTGAAATTCAACAATTAATAAATGATATTATTACATCTATGGGGTATGTAACTCCTGGAGCTGTAGCAACACAGCCACAAGAAGGAATACTAGACCAATTTGGCATAGCAAAATAGGATAGAACATGGCAGAATTGAAACAAATGAGCGAAGACGACATCCAAGGCATTGTAAGTGATGCTGTTAGTGAAGCTGTTGACTTTGTAGAGAGTGAAATTACAGAAGACCGTATTAAAGCACAGCGTTATTTTGATGGTCAAGTTGACATTGGTGAAGAGGAAGGACGCTCTAAGATTGTAGCAACTAAAGTAAGAGATACGGTAAGAGCAATCAAGCCTAGTCTTATGAGAGTGTTTCTATCATCTGACAATCCTGTTGAGTATGTTCCAAGTTCTCAAGAAGAAGTGTCTATGGCTGACCAAGCTACCAAATATGCTCATTACCGCTTCCAAGAGTTGAATGGCTACACTTTGCTTAACGATGCTATTCATGACGCTCTAGTAAAGAAGACGGGCATTTTAAAAGCATATTGGGAAGACTCAGCAGAGTCTAAGATTCATACATACTCAAACCTAACTGAAGAAGAAATGTCAGTCATTGTTAATGATGATGATGTGACAGTTATTGAGCAATCAACTGAAATGACAATGTCTATGGATGACTTCGGCATGGAAGCTGAAAGACCTGAGTACACATTAAAGATTAGCCACAAGAAAGAATCAGGCAAGATGATGATTGAGTCAGTTCCACCTGAAGAGTTCTTTGTAGATAGAAACGCTAGAAGTATTACAGATGCTTTTGTAGTTGCTCACAAGACAGAAATGCGTGTTGGCGACTTAGTGTCTATGGGTTATGAGTTTGACGTTGTATCTGAATTATCAGGTAACTCTGTTGATGACACATTCTCTGATGCTGAAAAGTTTGAGCGTAGTGGTTACTCAGAAGACGATGAAGAGCAAGTAAAAGACCCTTCAATGAAATTAGTAGAAGTTACAGAAGCATATATGAAGATGGATGTTTATGGCACAGGCGAAGCTACCATGCACAGATTCATCTTAGGTGGTGGTAATCAAGAGTTATTAGACTTTGAACCATGGGGCGATGTTCCTTTTGCTGTATTCGAGATTGACCCTGAGCCTCATACATTCTATGGACGCTCTATTGCTGACCTAATCATGAACGACCAAGATTCATCTACTGCTATGTTACGTGGCATGATGGATAACGTGGCACTTGTAAACAACCCATCTATTGATGTTGTTGAAGGTCAAGCGAACATGGACGACATTATGAATAACGAGATTGGCTCGATTAGACGTGTGAAAGTTCAAGGCGCTATTCAAGCAAACGCTATTCCTTTTGTTGCAGGTCAAACACTTGTAGCAATGCAATATTTAGATGACGAGATTCAAGTTAAGACAGGTGTTTCTAAGGCTTCTATGGGATTAGACCCAAGTGCTTTACAAAACACTACAGCAACAGCAGCACAACTTACAGCACAACAAGGCGCAGGTCAGGTTGAAGTAATTGCTCGAAATATCGCTGAGGGAGGCATGAAGCGTTTATTTAAGTTAATGCTTAACCTTCTTGTAGAAAACTCTTGTGAAGAGACTATGATGCGTCTGAACGGACAATATGTACCGATTGACCCTCGTTCATGGAACTCATCTATGGATGTAACTGTAAACGTAGGTTTAGGCACAGGTAAAGAAGACACTAAGGCAATGGCACTTAATCAGACATTCCAAACTCAGATGCAGATTTGGCAAGCATACGGTCCTGGTAACGGTCTTGTGACTATGACAGGCATGCGTAATACTTTAGCAGATATGTTAGTTTTATCAGGTGTTAGAAACACGGATAGATACTACAGTCCTATGAGTCCTGAGACTGAACAGCAATTAATCATGCAACAGCAACAAGCACAAGCTAATCAACCACCTGCTCAGTCACCTGAAGCACAAGCGATAGTAGAGGCAGAGACTATTAAGGCACAGGCTAAATCTCAGACTGATATGATGAAGTTAGAGATTGAAGCACAGAAGGCTATTTCAGAAGATGACCGTAAACGCGACCAAATGGACCAAGACTTACTTGTAGATGCCGCTAAGATTTTAGGCGACCATGGTACAAGAGTTGACATTGAAAGAATTAAGCAGATGCAAGACGAACCTAGATACCCACAGCAACAACCTACTCAAGCAGTAACGGGTGGTAGATTCTAATGAATCTAGGTGAAAAATCTGCTAGAATAAAGACATTGATGAATGATGACACCTTTAAGGACATTATTTCAGAAGTCATGGAGAAGCAAGTATTGGTCTTTATGAATGCTCATTCCAATGCGGAAGAGCGTGATGAAGCGCATGACATTGTTCGTGCGATTGACAGCATCACTAGCTATATGGAAAGCGTCATTGACGACCATAAGATTAGTGAGCGTAAACGTAAATAGGAGGTATCAGCACCGTGGAAACGACTGAAACTACAAACGATGGTAGCATTGAGTCTGCCATTGAGAGCATTATTGCTCCAACAGAAGAAGTAATAGAAACAACTGAAGAAGAAACTCAGATAACAGAAGAGGCTACTGATGTAGAGGAAACTGCTGAGTCTGAAGAAGAGGAAATTACAGACACTGAACAGGAAGAAGACGATGACACTGAAACTGATGAGGAATCTGATGAAGACGTGGCAGAGTTGGACGAAGTTGACCAAGTAGAGGATGCCGTTCAAGCAAAGCCTTCTAACATTACTGTCAAGGTTGATGGAAATGACGTAGAAGTAACTTTGGATGAACTAAAGCAAGGCTATAGCGGACAGAAATACGTCCAAAAAGGTATGCAAGAAGCAGCCCAACAGCGCAAAGAAGCTGAAGGAGTGTATCAAGCATTACTGAACGAACGTCAGCAGATAAATCAACTTTATCAGCAACTTCAACAGGGAGGCGTAGCACAAGCACCTACTCCACCATCGAGAGAACTTTTCGAAAGTGACCCTATCGGTTACATGGAACAGAAGTTAAACTACGATGAGAGTAAGGTGGCTTATGAGGGTCAGATGGCACAACTTCAGCAAGTGAGCAATCAAAGTTCACAAGCAGAGAAGGTTGCCAAACAGACTTATATAAAGCAAGAGATGCAAACCTTACAACAGAAGATTCCCGAATTTGCAGACTCTAATAAAGCGAGCAAAATTAAGGAGAGATTAGTACAAGTAGGACGTGAGCATTATGGTTACTCAGCCGAGGAAATCGGACAAGTGATGGACCATAGAGCAATTCAAGTCTTAAATGATGCTATGAAATACCGTGATATTATGTCAGGTAAAGCTAAGGCAGTCGCTAAGACTAAGAAAGCTAGACCGACTATTAAAGCGGGCGCGAAGAGAGTTAATGATTCTGCAACGAAGGTTCGTAACCGCCAAAAGGCAAAACTTAGTAAAACAGGTGACATCAATGATGCGCTTGGTTTAATTTTAAATACCTAATAAAAGGAGTAATAACATGGCACAACCATCAAACACATTTGATAGCTATGACGCAAACGGAATCCGCGAGGACTTAGAGAACGTAATTTATAACATCTCACCTGAAGAGACCCCGTTCTATTCATCACTTAAAAAAGTAAAGGCTTCAAACACTTTACATG
>Ga0308012_10002076_pt1 | contig 10271 bp, 9 predicted proteins | sample Neamet179_FD_203133 | JGI IMG/M metagenome (GOLD analysis project Ga0308012, IMG submission 203133) | Marine microbial communities from water near the shore, Antarctic Ocean - #179 | ecosystem: Environmental > Aquatic > Marine > Unclassified | place: Southern Ocean | collected 2014-07-25 | reverse complement strand
GGCCAAAAATAGCCGTAACCCCTTTGCCGGCTATCGCTAAGTCGATGTTTAACCTGAAGTTACTCTGTTGAAGATCAAATCGAACCTGAATGCTCATTTTTGAGCCCCCGAAAACCGTCGATTGACACCATAAACAATAAGAAGCATGACAAAGGACAGCATCAGCAAGCCAGCTGACAGCCAGTGAGCCTGACTGTATTGGAGAGCTTCAACATGATCATAAATAGCAATTGATACGACCTGAGTGCTACCAGGTATGTTGCCGCCAATCATTAGCACGACACCAAACTCACCAAGGGTGTGGGCAAAGCCCAACACGCTGGCAGTAATAAACCCCGGCTTAGCCATGGGTACGGCAACACTAAAGAACCGATCCAGTGGAGAGGCACCCAAAGTGGCCGCCACCTCCAGCGATCGATTACTTATATTACTAAAAGCATTTTGTAATGGTTGAACCACAAAAGGCATGGAGTAAAAAACCGAGCCGATCACTAATCCGGTGAAAGTAAACGCTAAGGGTTGCCACCCTAGAGAGTCCATTAATCCTCCGATAGGTCCATTAGGGCCAAGAGCGAGAAGCAAATAAAACCCTAGCACAGTAGGAGGTAATACCAAGGGTAGTGCCACCAGAGCTTCAATAAAGAATTTAAATCGCCAGCGACTGCGAGACAGCCACCAAGCTATAGGGGTACCAATAAGAAGCAGAATAATGGTTGATAACCCAGCCAGTTTTAGCGTCACAAAAAGTGCAGTTAAGTCTTGTTCGCTAAAAATCATGGTTATTTATACCCGTATTTTGCAATAATATTTTGGCCTTCTTGGCTTTTTACGAAGGCAATAAGGGCCTGTGCCGCCTCTGATCTTTTTAGTAAAACAGCCTGTTGAGCTATCGGCTGATAAAGAGACTGCGGAGGTTCCCAGAATGATCCTTTAATAATAGCATTCGCATCCACAACCTGGGTATAGGCCACAAAGCCTAGGGCAGCATTTCCGCTGCTAACAAACTGAAAAGTTTGGGCGATATTTTCGCCGCGTACCATTTGACTCTGCAAAGATTCCCAAATACCGAGGTTTTGCAGTACCTGTTTGGCGGCCCTACCATAGGGGGAAAGCCTGGGGTTTGCTATGGCAAGATAGCCAAAGTCATCGCTGTTAAGCACTTTACCCTTAGCGTCTACTTTGTCGCTATTGGGGCTCCAAACAACTAATTTTCCGACGGCATAAGTGAAACGGCTATGGGCCATAGCGACACCTTCTTCTTCAAGCCTTTGAGGTCGTTCTGAATCTGCAGAAAAAAATACATCGAAAGGCGCACCGTTGATGATTTGAGCGTAGTGTCTGCCAGAGGACCCTGGGGACAGGACTACCCGATGGTCGCTATTCACTTCAAATTCGCGAGCAATCTCTTTAATTGCTGAGCTAAAGTTACTAGCTACAGCTACCTTAATATCATCGGTAAAACCGGGCAGAGCAATGCCCCAGAAGATGATGGTCAGAACTACCTTTTGAAGTATTTTTTTAATGGTGATGATATCCACTTTATTGGCCTCGAAAACCCATGCTACTGACTGAAATCTGGGGTCGCAAGCTACGGGGGCTTAACCCAATAGTCAGCTGTGTAACAAACGGCCTAGCATTAAGATAAATCCTTTCACTCGACCTCTGGTATTACTGTTTTTGTGCCACTAGATTTTCGATTACCCCAGGGAGAGGGAGGAACAAAAGTTGATATATACAAACTCTCTACCTTGTCTCTGGCCCAGGGTGTTTTTCGTAAAAACTTTAGCGATGACTTAATCGAAGGGTTGCTCTTAAAGCAATTAATATTGATTCGCTGTGCAAGGCCATCCCAACCATAACGTTCAGCGAGATCGGTTAGCACCTTCTCTAAGGTGATCCCGTGTAAGGGATTATTGGGCTGTTTTTCATTCATCCGCAACTATAACACCACCAATCGTGACAGTGCTGTTTATCACTGCAGTGACTTTAGGTAACTTTGGTAGCACCCTAAGACTGCTGATGAGCCCTCTACCTGAGGATAATGGCCAACAATCGGCAGTTCAGCCAGATAATCTAAGCGGCAATTTAGCTCTTTGTACCGTGCCACCATATGTTCACCTGACACAGGATCTACAGATCCGTTAATTAATCCCAAAGGAATGGTAGATTCTTGCAGAGCTGAAACCCAGCGTGCTCTATGTTGAAGGCGATCGCGCATATAGGTAATCAAATTATGGAAAATATGTTTCCCATTTTTAAAGTTAATCAGCCACCAAAAGCTTTCTAGCTCTTGTGTTGAAGGTTTACTCTGGGGGCCAAAAACCGAACTAAAGTTGCGGCTAAACTTTGCATAGCCCGTCAAGTGGTTTAGGTATTTACCCAGAGGGCTTAATAGTAATTTTTGCGTTAACAGCGCCCGATGTGTCTCAGGAAACAAACCGCCATTGAGAAAGCAGCAGGAAAGCCAGTGACCCGCTCCCGAGCTTTCTAGCTGGCGAGCCAATAGTTCTTGAGCCACCGTATCGCCATAGTCGTGGGCTAACACATGGAATTGATCAAGCCCCTTGGCCTTAATAAGCGCCTCAACTAAGTCTGCTTGACGGTGAATACTGTAGTTCTTACTGTTGGGTTTGTCAGAAAATCCAAAACCCAGCATATCTAATGCAATCAAGCGATAGTCTTTGGCCAGAGCATCCCAAATGAGTTGCCAGTCCCAACTGGATGTTGGGAAACCATGAAGTAACATAATGACTGGCAATTCATCACTGCCTTCATCAATCACAAATATAGAGTGGCCAAGTAAATCTTGAAATTCACCACGTGCATGCCAATTTTTTATTGGGGTGGGAGCAGAGGAGAGCCTAAAATCCATTCAAATATCCTAGATTGCTAATTAAGGGTTGGTTAATTTTTATCATTCAATAGCCTACTTGACCTGAATTTCCGGTTAGTGCAATACTAAGTTGGCTAGAAAAAGAGCTTAATAATAAACTAAAAAAAATGACATCACGTACAACGTCTACTGAGTCGGAATTTAACGCTTACTAGAGTGCCGGTCAACTGTAGAAGTAATGCTAAAAAATAAGAGAATATTTTCGGATGAATGTTAAAGCTCAAAAAATAGATACGCTAATAAAGAATGCTAAAGTTTTTAATAACGGAGAGCCTCCTGTTATAGAAGACGTTGCCGTTAGCGACGGGCGAATCGTGGCGCGAGGGAAAGATTTGGACGGCGAATCCGCTGATCGAATTATCGACGCCAAAGGTCTATGGCTGATGCCGGGCCTGTTCGACATACACACCCATTATGATTTGGAGCTCGAAGTGGCACCAGGTTTGCCTGAGTCAACACGGCATGGCACCACCTCCGTGGTTATAGCTAATTGCAGTTTGGGACTAGCGTTTGGCACTCAGCGCAGTGATAACCATGACCCCATTGTTAGCTGTTATGCGCGAGTTGAGAATATCCCTAAAGCTGTCTTAAAAGACTGTGCCGACAACATCACCTGGGACACACCAAAAGAATATTTAGACCATTTGGACCAGATTAATCTTGGGCCTAATGTGGCGGTTTTGTTTCCTCACTCCATGTTGCGTATTGAGACTATGGGCTTTGATAATAGTGTTACCCGTGACCCCACGCACAGTGAAATTAAAGCTATGAAAAGCCTGTTGAGTGATGGCTTGGACGAGGGTTATGTGGGTTTTTCTACCGATGCTCTCCCTTTTCATTATTTAGCTGCTCACCCTCATTGTGAAAAGACTATCCCGACTCAGTTCGCAAAGTATGGCGAACTTAAGCAATTGACCCAGGTAGTGCGAGAGAAAGGTGGAACCTGGCAAGCAACACCGCCAAAAGATAGTGTGATTGGCACCTTAAAAACTTTTTTACTGACCAGTGGAAGAGTCCATGGGAAACCTTTAAAAACCACGGTTGTTGCGGCGCTGGATATTGCCAATAACTGGAAGCTTTCGCTCATGGTAAAAACGCTGTCGCGGCTTTTGAACTCGTCCACGGTGCAGGGCGATTTTCATATGCAGGCTCTGGGGGCGCCTTTTAAAGTGTGGTCTGATGGGGCGATTACTCCCCTTGCGGAGGAAATCCCTGAGCTGCGACGCCTCAATGAAACTGACTTAGAGGATCGTGAAGCTCGACAAAAAATTCTTCATGAGCCCGCCTATATTAAGTCATTTAACGCCATGTGGATGAGCGGTAAACAGGGCTGGAACTTAGCGCGACTAAAACGCAAACTCAATGTTGAAGATTACGCATTCAATCGCACATTGAGTGACATGATGGTAGAACGTTGCCCGCATACCAATTGGCAGGGCATGGATTTCCAGTCACTTTTTGATCGAATTATTGCGATAAAGCAAGGCGAGTGTGACGAAGCAGTTAGCAAAGTAGAGCAAAAGTTAGTGCAAAAAGACTTCTTCTGGATCGCCGATGAAGGGGACTTTATGCTGCAAATGTTGAGAACCTTTGATACTGATTTGAGCTGGAGTACCGTGACAGCAAACCGTGATTTAAAGGTTGTTAGAGAATTGCTTATGCACCCCCAATTATTGCCAGGTTTTAATGACAGTGGTGCCCACCTGACTAATATGGCTTTTTATGACGTTAACTTGCGCAGCCTAAAGCTCGCAGCGCAGGGTGGAGATAACGACGTCAGCTACATGGTTAAACGTTTAACTAAAGATGCGGCAGACGTCTTCGGTGTTGCTGGAGGCACTATTAATCAAGGTGATATTGCTGACTTAATCTTGGTTGATCCGAAAAAACTTGCAGACTACGATGGCGAAAAAAATATTCAGCGCGTTTATCGAGATGAATTTCAACATGAACAGCTAGTTAATCGTTCCGATGACGTGGTGAGATTCGTCATGATTGGTGGGCAGGCTGCCTGGGAGAATAATGACTTTTCGCCTGACCTAGGGAAAAAGCCAATGGGTCGATTACTGCGTTCGGTCCATGCTGCCTAGAGGTTATTTGTGGGGCTAATCGACCAATCGCCGGCGCCACATAATAAAGACGAAACCCATAATCAGTTGCCAGCCGCCATACGAAAGTAGTGACAGTAGCACCATATCTGCAAGTGGATTTAGCTGCCCGGCAATAGTTGGGAACAAAGAAACCTTTATTAACAAACCTAAATTAATATTTCTAACGACCACCTCCATTTCAATAGCGATATTCTCTTCTCTACTGAGACCGAAGGTTTTGGTGACGAAAACACCCACAATGGTTAGGCTGAATATAAACATATACAGCAGTATAAGATCCGTAGAGGACGCATAAGAAAAACTAATACGCCCAGCACCTAGAGAGCCAAGAACAATAATGGCTATACCTAAAAGCGAGGCCCTAACGCAAAAGCTAGAAAATGATTGGGCATATTGCGGGTATTTTTTTAAAAAACTCATTCCCAGTAGCAGGGGCACTAACAGACAAAAACCGATCTCAATAGCCACTTGCATGGCAGGCATGGAGAAATCGGCGGGCATAAGGTCTGCTATTAAAAAATTGAGTATTAGAGGCGTTGTCAGCAGGCACGCAAACGATGTTAATGCGGTGATACTGATCGACAGTGGCACATTACCTCGCGCCAAAAAGGTAAAAACATTGGACACGGCTCCACCGGGGATCGCGGCAATAATAGCTATGCCAATGATCATGCCGGGAGGTAGGTTGGTGTATAAGATAAAGCCAAAGGCAATAAGCGGCACTACAATTAACTGCATCATCAATCCGAGACTGACCGCTTTGGGTTCTTGTACGACCTTGTGAAAATCTGATACCTGCAGTCCGGCTCCCATGCCTAACATTGCCAGCACTAACTGCACAACGGCGATCCAGTATTCGTATTGCAGATAGATATCAACCATGTTTCCGATCCTTAAAACATAAAGCGATTAGTTTTTTAATTGCTTTGTATAGCCTAATGCTAAGCCAAAACCAACTAGGCCAATCGCGTTCACTATGATGCCAGCATAACGCCAAGCCTCTGACGGCCAAAAAGAAGGGTCTTTGGTAAAGCCACCATAAATAGCTGACACAGCAGCCAAAAACATGAGTCCTGACACGCCTAAATAGAGCGCAACATGCTTGGAGCGCACACCCTCTATTAGTAATCCTGAGAGAACTAAGATTATGCCTATGGCCGCAATAGAGGCTGTCGGACCGATGGCTGGAAGCCCTTTTGAGAGTTGCCACACTCCGATCAAATTCCATATTATGCAAAGTAGTGCATGAAATAGTTGGACTGCTAGGGCAGGGACAAGGATGGGTTTAAGCATCATATATTTCTCAAAAGATTAAATTAATAGCTAATACGAGCATCAATAATCCAACAATCACTTCAAGGACTTTCCATGATCCTGGTTTCTGGAAGATGGGAATTAACACACGCGAGCCATAACCAAGGCTAAAAAAGAAAACGAAAGATGCGGTAACAGCGCCCACGGTAAATGCTGTTATCTGCGTGGGAAACTGCGTAGAAATTGAGCCTAACAAAACGACCGTATCTAGATATACATGAGGGTTTAACCAGGTGAATCCCAGACAAATGAGAGCAATTTTCAACGCTGATTCGGGAGCTTCTCCGGCGGGGCTTAAGTGGTGATTGTTATTATAAGCAGAGTAAAAACTGACGGCGGCGTATCCAATTAAAAATGCGCCGCCGGCATAGCGAGCTATTTGCTCTACTAGCGGATATTGCTGAACTAGTGCCCCAAAACCGGTGACGCCTAAAGTAATGAGTAAGGCGTCAGAAACAGCGCAAAGGGTGCAGACCAAAAATACATGCTGCTTTTTTAGCCCTTGCTTTAGCACAAAAGCATTTTGTGCGCCGATTGCTAAAATTAACGATAGGCCAAGAGCAAAGCCCGAAAGATATCCCTGCATGGATTTAAAAGCCCTAAATGCGATGAGACAGAAGTATACCCCATTAGTATCTCGGTACTGCAGCGTGTGTATATCCTATTGACTATTCGCATATTCTTGTCGTTCTCTTTGCTGGATACTCAAATTTATTGCAGTGTATATGTACATTTTCAGCCAGCACAGGCAAGCTACTGTAAAAAATAGTGGATAAGAAAAATATTTAATTTTTCATTTTTATGCGGTTGAATTGAGGAGTTTGCAGGATGCTACTGGATAATAACACCCCGATACTGGTGGGTATTGCTGAAGTTGTTGAACCACTGAAAGACGATCTGTCTCAGGCCTCCTCGGCGCAGACATTGGCGAGTAGGGCCGCGGAGCTGGCACTGCAGGATGCCCTTGACGTTGATCGGCTGGCGCCAGAAATTGATGTGGTGGTTGCGACTCGTACCTTTCCCGACTCGACGCCACTGTGGCCTATGCCTTTCGGGAAAAGTAATAACATGCCACGGTCTATTGCCCAGCGCTTGAATGCTAATCCACGGCAGGCAATCTACGCTAAGGCAGGGGGTAATACTCCGCAGAGCTTGGTAAACAAATGGTCAGAGAAGCTGGCTGCTGGTCAGGCCTCCATGGTACTGCTGGCGGGGGCGGAAGTTCTTGCCTCGACTAAAGCGGCAATAAAAAGCAATACGCCTTTAAATTGGGCGGAAGATGTCGAAGGTAGCCTTGAAGATCAGGGCCTTGGTATTCACGGGATGGTGGACTACCAGACGGTGAAGCATAATAAGGTGAGAGCGTTACCTCCCCTGTATGCACTCTGCGAAGTAGCGCGGATGTCATCTCAGCAACAGGGGCTTGAAGCTTATACAAAGGGCATGGCCGAACTACTGGCACCTTTATCAGACGTTGCAGCTACTAACCCCTATGCAATGTTTCCAAAAAGCTACAGCGTCGAACAAATTGCTACTCCCAGTGAAAAGAATAGTTATATAGCCTTCCCATACACGAAAGCGATGGTAGCCAAAGACGGCGTCAATCAGGCGGCAGCACTACTATTAACTACTGTTGGTAAAGCCCGAGAACTGGGCATTGATGAAAGCAAATGGGTGTACCTGCATGGCTACGCTGAGACAGTAGAAAAGGGCTTGCTGGAGCGAGAGGATTTGAGTTGTTCGCCTGCGTTGACAGTAGCCTATAAGCAGGCTGTCAAGCGGGCCAGTGTCGATAGTCGAGATCTCGACTTTATTGATATTTATAGTTGTTTTCCAATCGTTGTGGCTGAGGCAAAAGCGGCATTGGGGTTTGCAGATACTGATAAAGCCATGACTGAAACGGGGGGCCTGCCGTTTTTTGGGGGGCCAGGAAATAATTATTCCATGCACGGTATTGCAAGTGTTGCCAGAAAACTCCGCGACAATCCTAAAGCCTATGGTCTGGTCGGGGCCAATGGAGGGGTTATGCATAAACATGCGGTGGGCGTTTATTCTTGTAGGCCGGGTTGGAACATCTGCGATAGCTCATTGGTACAGGCCGAACTGGACAAACAGCCGATAGCGAAAACTACTCAACACCCGGAAGGTGATGCGACTATAGAGTCTTATACCGTGCTGTTCGGTAAAGGACAGCCGATGTATGCCGTTATTATCGGCCGATTAAAAGACACTGGCGAACGTTTTATGGCGAATAATTTTGAACGCGACACTGAGATACTGCAGACGTTAGTGAGCAAAAATAGTGTCGGTGAAACTGTGGCTGTTGCCAGTATGGGGAAGGGCAATCGAGTAGCCTTGAGCCATGCTAGCCTGCGCGCGCAGATGCCGCCTAAAGCGACAACCTTGCGTGATGATTACGAGTTTTGTACTACGGTATGTAGCGGCAATATTTTGGAGGTAACCATAAACCGACCGGAGTCACATAACGCCCTGCATCCTGATGCGCACGATGAACTCGGTGAGATATTCGATGTTTTTGAAGATGATGATAATCTTTGGGTTGCGATTATCACTGGGGCCGGAGATAAGGCTTTTTGCACCGGTAATGATCTTAAATATACAGCCTCTGGCAAGCCCATGTGGATTCCGAAAACTGGTTTCGCAGGCTTAACATCGCGGCGCCGTCGCAAGCCTCTAATTGCTGCCATCAACGGTTTTGCAATGGGCGGTGGTATGGAAATAGCCTTGGCCTCCGATATTGTTATTGCAGCGGAGAACGCAATATTTGCATTACCTGAGGTGAAAGTAGGCTTGGTTGCCGGCGCTGGGGGTATTCAACGACTAGCACGACAAATTCCTCTCAAAAGAGCGATGGATCTCTTACTCACGGGCCGCCAATTCTCCGCCGAAGAGGCAGAGCGCTTGGATATTATTAATCAAGTAGTGCCAACGGGTGAAGCGATGCAAGCTGCGAGAAAGTACGCAGCAAGGCTATGTGAAAATTCCCCCAGTTCTATTCGCCTGACCAAGGAGATATTAAACGAAACTGCGTCTTACGCTTCGATTGATGATGCCGTGTGGGATATGCCTACTGCTATTAACAACTTATTCACCTCGGAAGATTTTATGGAGGGCCCCCGCGCCTTCGCCGAGAAGCGGAAGCCACGTTGGACCGGGCGATAAGATCTCAAGACCGTGGAACACTGTAGAGTGGCGAGATAGCGCTAGAGTGCAGTGACGACGATCCTAAAATGAGGGCAGTAAAGAGCGAATAATTTTTTCCGTCACCAAACAAGTGCTCTTTGATGCGCACAAATAACAGGCTCTCGACTTCCGAATTAGGGTTATGTTATGGTAAGGCATGTCATATGACATGCTTATGTATTAGGAGATTATTTTGGCCTCAAAAATCACACGTAGGGATTTTCTAAATGGTATCGCTATTGGCACTGGTGCAAGCCTATTGATGCCCGGGCAAATTATAGCTCAGGCAGCAGGATCTCTAGCGGCTATAAAAGGTACTGACAACTATTACCCTCCAACGCTCACAGGCATGCGCGGAAGCCATAAAGGGTCTTATGAGGTCGCCCATGCTTTAGCTTGGAATAATGAAAAACCGTCTCATTATGAAAATTTAGATGAGCACTATGACTTAGTAGTAGTAGGGGCAGGTCAGAGCGGTCTTGCCGCAGCTTGGTATTACCGAAAAAAAATGGGTGCCGATGTAAAAATATTATTGTTAGACAATCATGATGACTTTGGCGGGCATGCGAAACGCAATGAGTTTCACGAAAATGGAAAGATGGTACTGAGTTTGGGTGGCGCACAAAACATGGAGTCCATGTCTGGTTATAGTGAAACAGCTGTTGGCTTGTTAGAGGATATTGGACTTGACCAGAAGGCACTAGATTCAATAGCAATCAATACGCCTGATAATTTCGCGCTTGGTGGAA
>Ga0308012_10002074_pt1 | contig 10276 bp, 9 predicted proteins | sample Neamet179_FD_203133 | JGI IMG/M metagenome (GOLD analysis project Ga0308012, IMG submission 203133) | Marine microbial communities from water near the shore, Antarctic Ocean - #179 | ecosystem: Environmental > Aquatic > Marine > Unclassified | place: Southern Ocean | collected 2014-07-25 | reverse complement strand
CCTCACTAAACCGCCACTCCTATCTGAATTTTCATCAAAAGCACGGCTAGTAATATCATTCATCAAACTTTGCGCCAGTTCAGACGCTTTAATAAGCAGTACATTATCAGCACTTCTTTCTTCTGCTGGCGCAATGAGTGTACTGGCTATACTTAACGAGAGAGTTAAAACAACAATACCGACAATCAGCTCAATTAACGTAAAACCTTGTTGTTTTTTGATAGGAAAATTAATGCAGTTGATCAAAGACATTAAGATATCCCTCTGCTTCTATATATACTGTTAATGTATTTTCTGTCGGGTGAGTAATATTAACCTCACAACCACCCGTACAATCTTTTGTAGGTCGTCCCATCCAATCAAAACCAATCGTTTGTCGCGTAGATGAACCGTTAATATTAAACGTTATATCATAATTTTCATCAACGATATGTCCTGTTGCATCAGGCTCCCAATTAAAGGGGAATATAGGGTCAGTTTGCACGCAAGATATTCGATTGGGTATGCCGTAACGGCTCTGTATAAAATCAAATACTATTTCATGACAATAATCATCAGTATCTGTTTGTTGCATCGCACGTTGTTGGGTTAAACGTAAGGCCGAAATTAGCTGCGCTCTATGACTATTTACTTCATAACTAGCCGTTCCCTCAAATTTTGGTGCTACTGATACCGCTAAAATACCAATCAGTATAATAACCACAATCAGTTCGATTAAAGAGAAACCTTTGCTATACATCTTTATGCTCTATCCTAAAATTGGGTGCCGATTACATGAATATGCCGATTAATAAATATCTACACCCGTTCCACTTGAAGATGCTCGTTTCAGGAAGCTTGAGCAATTCATAATCAAGGCACATTTTTTATCAAGGGTTCTTTCCTTAAAAAGAAATGTAACGCAGAGAATGATTTGCTCAGTCTTTCCCAAGGGCTTGTTTAGAAAAGCTTTATGCTGCGTTATTGATTTTGAGAATGAACAACCCTTCTCTACAATCAATGCCTTGCCTAAAGGCGTTTCTAATTCCAGCTGAATCCTGCATCTTCAAGTGGAGCGGGTATACATAAGATGATTATTTTCTCTATAAAAAAAGATAATTATTATCTTACAACACTTTAACTATAGATTGTATACTCAACTATCGCCTGTACCATCACGAGTTAATTTTGTCTTTATTACCTTACTTTAAATTTTTTCTTGTTCTATATTTTATTGTTGGTATGCATATTGTTTTAGAAACACCTGGCGGTGTTGGTTTATATTTATCTTACAATATAGTGGCATGGATAATTACCGCTATGCTTATCGCGCTTGGCTTATGGCAAATAACTCTTAATAGAAGCATTTATTATAGCAATATGTTGCTATGGCTAACCTTGGGTTGTATTTTTTTAATTATTCCTGTTTTTTATCAATTTGAATTTACTGACCATGCAATTCCACGCATTCTAGCTTTAGTTGGAGGGCTACTTTTTCTTTTTTCACTTTACCAATTTAAGCTTTCACAATTAGACGCCTTACACTTACTGGTTTTAATTCTTCTAGCTGTTGCGATAGAAGCTTGTTTTGGTTTAGTGCAGTTTTTTTTATTAGAGGAAGGTAATTGGGGTGGCTACATTATTGGTAAAAGCCGTCCACATGGCGTATTTTTACAACCTAATGTGATGGCAAGTTTTATGGCAACAGGTTTTGCTATTGCTTTATTTATTTCAGTTAAACGTCATATATTTCAACGTAAATTACTCTTAAATAGCCTTATTGTTTTTAGTTTATTTACAACCAGTTTTTTACTCATATTACTGCAATCTCGTACCGGCTTTGTAAGCGCATTGGCAGTGCTATTACTTATTGCCCCTTATCTCTATAAAAAAAATAAGAAGCAGTTACTTATTAATCTAATTATTATCGCTATTGCGGTAATGGCTGCAACGATTAACCTTAAAGAATCAAGCACACCTATTCGTGGGCAGCAAGTGTATGAGAATATAGGAGCGCGTGACACGATATTTATTATCAGTGCTGATATGGTTAAAGAGAAGCCCTTACTCGGTTATGGTTATGGAGGTTTTGAACGAGGTTTTATTGACCACTTTAACCAATACGCGATAGATAACCCGAGTATAGGTAATACTATTACGCGTTTATCTCACCCGCATAACGAAGTCCTTTTTTGGGTAGTTGAAGGTGGAATAATCGCTTTATTTGCTTTTATATCTTTTACCGTTGGTTATCTACTGACTTGGCGTAAAGTGCCTTTTATTAAGAGGTTAATGCTCGCCGCCTTAATATTTCCACTGCTGTTACATAGTCAGTTAGAGTTTCCCTTTTATAGTTCTACATCACACTGGCTAGTTTTTTTAATTATGCTCTGGGTCTTAGATCAATTTGCATTAGACGATAATGCCGAGCATATATCTTTAAGTTGCCAACCAACCTTTTTGATACGCTTTGTCGCACTATTAATCCCGGCTATTTTTCTTCCCTTTTTAGCAACAACATTACACACCGCTCATATTATTGTTAAACATAAAAAGAACCCTCAAAAATCATTAACGAGGTTTAACGACATTATTAATCCCATTGCTTGGCAAAGCCGCTTAGACGCCACCATTTATACCCAGATATTGGTAATAGGGTTACGTGATCATGATATAAGTAAGCTAGAAAATTACCTTACTTGGGCGCTTAAGCGTATTAAACATAAACCAAGAATCACACTTTACCAAAATTGTTTATTGGTACTGAAAGCATTAGGAAAAACAGAAAAGTATCTTTTATTACTTAATGAAGCTAAACAGACTTATCCACAACATTCTCATTGGGAGCAGTAGGTTTATAATAAAGTGACTGCTTATCACCTAACTATCTGATCTAATCTAATCTAATCTAATCTAATCTAATCTCTATTATTTAATATCAACGCAATTACGTTGGTAATTTTCTTTACGAAGCAAAAAATCAAGATAAGCTATTTTATTGAATAATAGTGAACGATTAGGATTAAAAGTAATATCACTTGGTTTATTTTAGGCATAAAAAAACCGAGATATCTCGGCTTAAAAAAACAGTTTATTGATGACTGTAATTAACAGCCCGTAACAACACTAGTAATGACTGGCTTAATATTTGCTGTGGCAGAGTCGCTATAGCTAACTCTACACTTATCATCTGTAGTTGCGTCGCTATGAGTAAAGATTACAGGTAATGTTCCTGTGCCACCAGTTAGAGTAAAAATAGCATCACTACTGCTAGTATCAAGATCAATTAAGTTATCGATAGATGCACGATTAGGATAGCCATTTACAAAAGTAATACTCTCACTTGCAATACTTATTGTCGCATCTAAATCACCTGCAACTAGTGCTTTAGCGTGCGCTAATTCTGCTGCTGACTTAAGTGAACCTTCTAGTGCTCGCACAACAGATCCTTTCGCATCACCCGTTAAGTCAATAAACTTAGGTGCGGCAGTTACCGCTAAAATACCTAAAATAACAATAACAACGACCAATTCAATTAAGGTAAAACCCTTTTGATTTACGTTAACATTTAAACTACTTTTCATGTTTTATTCCTCAATTTAAAAAATTAATTTACTGTTTTAGATAATATTACTATTCTGTGTCATTGATATAAATGATTACTGAGCTATTTGCCGGTTGATAACTAAAACTATTACCTACTTCAATAAAGGGTGATGGGGCGATATAAATACCATCACTATTACGTGCTAATGTTTCTTTTAAATGATAATGGCATAATGTCGTAGCGCCACTGCCAGAAACATTGGCTAAATACCTAAAGCTATCATTTGCATTGATCTCTGTAACACTATTAGCAAGAGCTGGGGGTTGCTGTAATAAGCTATTCCATACATCAATACAATCCTCAACATCCATCGTAGTAGTATTAATACCGGCATTACTTTCAGTACCTACAATATAGCCTGGGCTAATTGTAGGAGAAGTCGTACTATCTTCACTGGTTAAATAAACAATAGTACCGTCATAATTAACTCTGTTGATACCACCAGTATCTTTTGGCCGAGCTTCAGCTTCCCATTGAGAGCGAGCTAATGAGACGCCTGTTGCAAAGCCCCCTGCCATACCTTCAATATTTGCTTGTTTAGCTTGTTCTGTTAAATCAATATATTTAGGTAATGCGGTAGCAGCTAAAAAGCCTAAAATAACAACAACAATAACTAATTCAATAAGTGTAAAGCCTAAATTTTTATTGGGACGAAGATCAGCCTTATGTAAATAATTAAACGTCATGCTGTTATGAATATTACTTTGTGTCATTAAAATAACCTTGTGATATAAATCAGCGGTTCATTAAATACCGCTACATGTTGATACTAAGCTGACATAGACTAAGCTAACGTAGATTAAGCTTACATATTTATGGCTATTCCTATTAATATCACCATCGATATCAGTATGGTTCAAGAATAACTAAATTTCAATATTGAATAAATATAGTTACTTTACTAACGAAATCAATAATTATGTATACTTTAACGACGATGATTAAAAATCAATGCATCAACTTTACTTTGCCTGTATCACTACGATAATCAAACGATTGACCATTGGCGAGACTATAGCGGCATATACGACCGTTTTTCATACCTTTATTCTTAATTTCAACCGCTACTACTGTCGATTTAACCACTTTTAGAGGCATGGCTAATATCTTCTGCCAAATTTTATGACAAGCTAATAGGTTATCGTCGTTATCAACCCAACCTGTCTTATTCACATTAACGTATTGTTTTTCATTACTATTTAACTGCCTTAACACTACAATATTAGGCTGTGCGTCCATACGCCACTGGCCGTGTATAACATTTACTCTACTGGTAAAATTCTGTACTAAAATAATAAATGCTTTATTTGTTATTTTATCTTGCTGGTCAAAAAAAGAATCTAATAATACTTTCATCAATATCATAACGATAACGATAACAACTAAAAACTCAATAGTAGAATTCTGATTTTTATCCGTATAGTTCGATTTTTTCGCCATGCTATATTATCTGCCTTGCATAGCCGAAGCCATATCCCACATTGGTGTGAATATACCGAGTGCTAACACTAATACCATGGCTGCAACGAAAACCAATAAAATAGGTTCAATTCTTGCCGTAAGCGTTTCTAAGTCGTAATCAACTTCCCGCTCGTAATAATCGCCCACTTCAGCCAATAATTCATCAACACGTCCTGTTTCTTCACCCACCGCGATCATTTGTAATACTAAAGGGGTAAATAAAGCACTCGCAACAGCAGAGCGTAATAAACTATCACCACTTTCAATCCCTTTCCTCATAGACGATATTTTATCTTGCATATAACTATTATCCACCGCATCAGCGACTAGTGTTAGCCCTGTGGTCATCGGAACTCCGGCTTTTAACACGATAGCAAAACTATGCGAAAATCGCGCTAAAATGGAGCGTTCTATAATACTGCCAATAATAGGTATTTTTATTTTACGCCTATCCCAATGGTATCGACCTTTTTTTGTTTTTAACGATTTTTTAATCATAAAAAATACTAAAAAAACACCGATTAACATATGAGGCCAGTAATTTATAAATAAGTTTGAACTAGCAATAATAAGTTGTGTGGCAAACGGTAAATCGGCACCTAAGCGAGAAAACATATTGGCAAACGTTGGAATAACAAAAATATTTAAAATAACTATTGCAGCGGTTATAGCGATTAACACCATACTAGGGTAGCGTAACGCGGCTTTAATTCGTTTCTGGGTATCTAATTCGCGCTCAAGATATGTGGTTAATTTCAAAAAAGATTGATCTAGTTGGCCTGTATTTTCACCAACATGGATTAAAGAGACAAACAGATGACCAAATATTTTAGGGTGATTGTTAAGTGCCGAAGAGAACGTATACCCCCCCTCCAGTTGCTTACCTATATCTATTAATGCTTTTTTAAGTGACGTTGAATTAGCCGACTCCACCATACCATTAATAGCCCTTAATATAGGCACACCAGAGCGCATTAAGGCATACATTTGTCGGCAAAAGACAATAAGTTCTTCTAATGAAACTCGACCATTATTCAGTAATTCAAAAACATCGATACTAGCCGGGCTATTACCACCACGTTGTACTTCAACAATAGACGTTGGAGTAATCCCTTTTGTGAATAATTTTTCAGCCGCGTTATCCATATTAACAGCTTCTATACTGTCTTTTATTTGGCTACCACTGGCATTTCGACCGGTATAATTAAATGATGCCATAAAAACCTCTATACCCTAAAATACATTACCTACAATACATGACCGACTTAAATGTCGATGTGGGGAATTAATTAATATCAATAGTTTCAACTAATCGTAAGACTTCTTCTACTGTTGTTATTCCTTTGGTCGCATAATCAAAAGCCGCTTTAGCTAAGGGTGTAAAGCTGGGATTTTCCTTTGATAATTTAGCAAACAATTCACTGTCATTACGTTTTAAGGCTGCCATCATGCCTTCATTCATTTCAAGTATTTCAAATACACCTACTCGACCTTTGTAACCGGTATATTGACAAGATTGACAGCCTTTACCTTGCATAAATTGGCTGCTTCGTGCTTGTTCGCCCGCTAAATTGGTTAGCCAAAATAATTCTTGTTCATCAGCCTTATATTCAACGGCACATAAATCACATACTCTACGAACCAGTCTTTGCGCAACAACAGCTCTCAAAGCACTACCTACTAAAAAACCTGCAGCGCCCATATCGATTAAACGTAAGGCACTTGTTATCGCATCATTCGTATGTAGTGTGGACAACACTAAATGACCCGTTATTGCACCTCGTAAGCCTATTTCAACCGTTTCTTGGTCACGCATTTCACCCACCATCATAATGTCTGGATCTTGGCGTAGTGCCGTACGTAAAACTCTTGAAAAAGTTAAATCAATTTTTGTATTAATTTGTACTTGGTTTATGCGGGGTAAACGATACTCAACAGGGTCTTCAACGGTAATTATTTTTTTACTGGCCTCATTCAGCTCACTTAAGGCAGCATATAAAGTGGTTGTTTTACCGCTACCGGTAGGCCCTGTAACCAAGATCATGCCGTGTGGACGATGAATCTGTAGCCGTACACGTTTCATAATATCAGCGGGCATACCGGTTTGATCAAGTGATAGTAACCCCGCAGACTGATCTAATAAGCGCATAACGACTGATTCACCATATTGAACCGGCATAGTAGACATCCGCACATCAATACTATGGCCGCTAATATCTAAATTAAAGCGACCATCCTGTGGTATACGTTTTTCTGATATATCAAGACCTGCCATCAGTTTAAGGCGTAGTACCATCGCAGAGGCAATTTTATTTTCTTTAAGTATTTTTTCTTGTAATACCCCATCAATACGCTGGCGAATACGGAGTTGTTGTTCTTCTGGTTCAATATGAATATCAGAAGCACGCATTTGTACTGCATCTTCAAATACTGATTTCAGTAACTTACCTACCGTTGCATCTCCGCCTTCATCAAGTACGGTAGTTTCTAAATCAAAACTAGAGGACTCCTCATATTCTTCTTCTAATTGACTAGCAAAGGACTCTATTTCTGCGGTACGACGATATAAATTGTCGAAGGCATCAAAAATTTGAGACTCCATCACTACGGCAAGTTCAATACGTTTAGGCGAAAGCATACGCTCTAACTGATCTAAACCACTTAAGTCAGCGGGATCACTCATTCCTAATAATACTGAATCGCCTCTGTCTTCAATAATTAAAGCTCTTAAACGCCTGGCATGTACTTCTGGCAATAAACGAGCAATATCCCCTGATATTTTATGTTGCGAAATATCCATAAATGGCACATCTAATTGTTGTGCTAAAAATTGTAATAATTGCTTTTCTGATAAAGCGTTAAGCTCAATTAAGGTATCACCAAGCTTACGACCTGTTTGCTTTTGACTTGCGAGCGCCTGCATGAGCTGATCATTGGAAATGATATTTTCATGAACCAATAAGTCACCTAAACGCATTTTTAATTTTGGGGCTGCCATAATCTGTCCTACTGTCCTATTACTTTTATGCGTTGCTTAACAAAATTTTCTGAAGAAACTGATAAATCATTTTGGCTAAGTGCTTTTTTATAAGCCACATTGGCTAAATTGAATTGACTACTTTTATCGTATAACACCGCTAAACCAAGGTGCCAACGACCTAGCTCAGGTTGCATAGCGATTAACATTTGATAAGCATTAATCGCTACACTATTTTGTTGTGCTTGTTGGGCGGTATTTGCCAACATTATTTGATATTGCTCATTTTCTAATTGAGCAAGTGGTGTTAACGTATTCAATGCCGCTGTAAATTGCCCTTGTTTTAAATGAATACGTGCTTTCATTTCACGTAAACTACTGTCCTTGGCATTAAAAGCAATGCCTTGTGATAATAAGTTAACCGCATCTTGGTAAGCTTGTCGACCAAACCATAATGCCGCTAATTTTTTACGTGTTTGGCTGTCACTTGGTCGAATAATGACGACATCTTCCAATAACTTCTCAGCCTTCTCAATTTGCTGACTGGCTAACGCTTTTTCAACGAGGGCTAACTTTTGCTCTGCTAATTCATCAGCTGACAATTGCCGTCTTGATACCGACATTATATTTTTTTTAACTTTAGGCTTAGCCTTAGTCGCAAAATCGTTATCGTTATTAGGTACTAGCGATAATTCTGAAGGCTTATCAATATCCTTGATAACCGCTAATTTCTTCGCCGGTATTACTTGGCTTGAGTTATCAATGATCGCATCGCTATTGCGGGGGATTTTATTTAAAGCATCGGGTTCTTTTTTCGTTGCTTTTAAGGATATTACTGCTGCCTGATTGTCTCCGACTGCGTTTAGTGATTTAACAATATGAGTGTGTTTATTATTTACTGAATCAACCTCATTCTGATTGCTATTTTGCTTGCCTGTTTGACTTAGTAATTGACTCGCTACTTGATTGGCCGCTTGATTCGCTAATTGATTTTGTATTTTATTAGTTAATTGGCTCGTTGTCTTTTCAGCTTTTAAGGCTCTATTTTCACTCATTAACTGCCAAATATAAAAGCTCACTAAACACAAGGCTAAAACGCTGAACCCCGTAATAAGTGCTATTTTCTGTGCAGAATGCCCTAGCACTATATTGTGCTGTTGAGCCATATCATTTTTAGGTTCAGAATTTCGTTGCTCTAGATCCTTTAACATTTGATTAATGACACTCATGATTTAACGACAACAGTATAATAGAATAAAAATAAAATGCTCACTATCAGCAAAAAAGGAAAAGTTAATTTTTTGATCTTTGAATATTGCTCAATACTTTCAGTATCTTCGACTGCTGATTTTAATATTTTCGCTGTCATTGTGTAATGTCCTTGACCATAAGCAAGCATTAGCATTTTATGGCATAAAATATTAACTAATCGTGGGATTCCTTGACTCACTTGAGCCATTTTTTGACATATTTTCACAGGAAAAAGATCTGCGCCTTTATAGCCTGCCACTTGTAATCTGTGATGAATATATTGTTGTACTTCTTGAGCATTCATCGCCCTTAATTTATAAGTAAAAGTTATCCGCTGTCGTAATTGTCTAAATTCTGTCTTTGCTAAGCGATCATCAAGCTCTGGCTGTGCAAATAAAACAACCTGTAATAATTTGCGTGTCTCTGTTTCTAAATTAGTAAATAATCTTAAAGCTTCTAAGCTATCTTCAGGCAGAGCTTGTGCTTCATCTAATATGAGTACGACAGAATGTCCCTGACTATGTAGCTCTAATAAACGTGCTTGAATACGCTGAGTAAGTAATTGTACAGAAATATGCTGTGCTTGTTTAACGCCCAACTCTACCGCAACGGCTCGCCTTAATTCATCTGGATTTAAGTAAGGGTTAGGTATATAAGCGGTAACAAAATGATCGGGTATGTCGTTGAGTAACTTTCGACATAGCAGGGTTTTACCTGTACCGACTTCACCAATCACTTTAATGAAACCTTCACCTGTTTGCAGTGCAGTAGAAAGCACAGCTAAAGCTTCATCATGCATTGCCATTGGTAAGTAAAAACTGGTATTAGGCGTTAAAGTAAAAGGTAACTCTCCTAAACCAAAGTGGTATAAATACATAGTGACTCTACTCGGTGAGCGAATAAACTAAAGTAATAAACTAAAGCAACAAAAAATAAAACGCTTACTGATTACCTTCAATCGTGTTTTGTATAGCGATATCACACACACTGTGCCTTTTTGC
>Ga0308012_10002073_pt1 | contig 10277 bp, 13 predicted proteins | sample Neamet179_FD_203133 | JGI IMG/M metagenome (GOLD analysis project Ga0308012, IMG submission 203133) | Marine microbial communities from water near the shore, Antarctic Ocean - #179 | ecosystem: Environmental > Aquatic > Marine > Unclassified | place: Southern Ocean | collected 2014-07-25 | reverse complement strand
CTTTAAAGAAGTAGAAGCATTATTTGCTATGCCTTTTAGTGATCTGATGTTTAAAGCGCAAACGATTCACAGAGAAAACTTTAACCCTAATGAAGTACAAGTAAGTACTTTATTATCGATTAAAACCGGTGCATGCCCAGAAGATTGTAAATACTGTTCACAAAGCGCACGTAATAAAACCGATCTAGAAAAAGAAAGCTTATTAGCCGTTGAAAAAGTTTTAGAAGCCGCACAAAGAGCCAAAGAAATGGGTTCTACTCGTTTTTGTATGGGCGCTGCTTGGCGTAACCCTAAAGCACGTGATATGCCATATGTACTTGATATGGTTAAAAGCGTTAAAGCACTGGGTATGGAAACATGCATGACATTAGGTATGCTATCTGAAGATCAAGCAGACCAATTAAATGGTGCGGGTTTAGATTACTACAACCATAACTTAGATACATCGCCTGAGCATTATAATCAAATTATTACTACCCGTACTTATCAAGATAGACTTGATACCTTAACTAATGTTCGTGGTGCCGGTATGAAAGTATGCAGTGGTGGTATTGTTGGTTTAGGTGAAAAAGCGGTTGATCGCTCTTCATTATTAATACAACTGGCTAACTTAAGCCCACAACCCGAAAGTGTACCTATTAATATGCTTGTTAAAGTTGAAGGTACACCTTTAGCCAATGTTGATGATTTAGATAGCTTTGATTTTATCCGTTGTATTGCGGTAGCACGTATTATGATGCCAAACAGTCATGTAAGATTATCGGCTGGTCGTACCGCTATGAATGAACAAATGCAAGCAATGTGTTTTCTTGCTGGCGCTAATTCAATATTTTATGGCTGTAAATTACTGACGGCAGAAAACCCAGAAACGAATCAAGATATCGCTTTGTTTGAAAAACTAGGCATCAACACTGAAACAGTGGCTAATGATACTGAATTATCAGACAGCATTGTTAAAACAGCGATTATTGATCAACAACACAGTGACTTATTTTATAACGCCTCTGTGTAGGTAGAGATATAAAGTATAATCACTGAATTTCTATCTGGGTAGATGTTAATGTATGGCGTTTGATTTTATTCGTACTGACGTTAATGAGCAAAAAATTAAGTCTCGTTATCGTCAATTAGTTTGTACTACTTCCAATAATAGTACAAATAATAACGCAAGCGAAGACAATAGAATCATTGTTAATGGTAAATCTTATCTTAATTTTTCTTCTAATGACTATTTAGGATTAAATCATCACCCTAAAATAAATAAAGCCTGGCAAGAAGGTGCTGATAAATTTGGTACCTGTGCCAGTAGCTCAAGTTTAGTTACGGGTTATCATTATGCGCATCAATCTCTTGAAGACGATATATGCGAATGGCTAAATAAACCAAAATGTTTACTTTTTTCCAGTGGCTTTAGCGCCAATTTAGCGATTTTTCATGCCTTAGGTAAAACAAAAGAAAGTCTGTTTTTTCTCGATAAATTAAGTCATGCCTCTATGATTGACGGCGCTTATCAAAGTCAGGCTGAAGTTAAACGTTTTAATCATAATAATATGGATCATTTATCTACATTATTAAATCGAACTAAAAAATTACCGAATAAACTGATTGCATCAGAAGGTATTTTTAGTATGGACGGTTGCCAAGCTAAAGTGAACGAATTAGTACAATTAGCAACAACCGAAAAAGCATGGCTTTATCTTGATGATGCACACAGTATTGGTGTTATTGGTAATGAAGGACAGGGCAGTAATAGCCTTGGAAATATTGATATTACTATGGCTACTTTTGGGAAAGCCCTGGCGACAAGTGGCGCTTTTTTAACGTGTGATAATAATTTACATGAATATTTAGTGAATTTTTCTCGACATTATATTTACTCTACCGCTATTTCTCCCGCAGTTGCATGGGCAACAAAAGCGAGTATCGCTATTGTTCAAAAAGAGCACTGGCGGCGAGAAAAAATTAGGGAATTAAGTCAATTATTTAGTGTATTACTTTCGCCCGAAATTGAATTAATTACTACACAATCTTCAATACATGCCATAATTATTGGAGATGAAAAAAAAGCACTTTTAGTGAGTGATACACTTAAAAAACAAGGCATTTGGTTAACTGCAATACGCCCACCTACTGTAGCTGTTAACAGTTCTAGGTTACGCGTTACTATATGTGCAAACCATAATATTAAAGATATCAAGTATTTAGCAGAAAGTATTAATAAGGCTATCGCTTAATGGCTCCAACAGAACAAGAAAAAAACAATCGAGAAAATATAGCTAAAAGCTTTGGATCTGCTAGTCATTCTTATGATGTGTCGGCAAGATTACAACGTTTTTCAGGTAAACATCTTATGACATGGTTGCCTAAACGTACTGATTTAACCGTATTAGATTTAGGCTCTGGTACTGGTTTTTTTACCGATTTATTAGCGGGTACTTATCAACATGTTATCGGTTTAGATATTTCAAATGAAATGCTTAACTTTGCAAAAAATAATCGTAATAAAGATGTTTTATGGCTCCAAGCCGATGCCCATAAAATACCCCTTAAAAGTAACAGCGTCGATTTTATCTATTCTAATTTAGTTATCCAGTGGTTTGAACCATTAGATGAAGCCATTACTGAAATGCTCAGAGTATTAAAACCGGGTGGCTTAATTATTTTTACAACCTTAATTGACGGCACTTTACATGAATTGAAATCTTCTTGGAAACAAGTAGATGAAGACCAACATGTCATTGATTTTAAAATGGCGTCTGAACTTAATACTTTATTTAATAATAATAACTGCCTATTGATTGAACAAAAATGTCAGGACATTATTCTTGAATATCAAAATGTCATTCACTTAGCACGAGAATTAAAAGCACTGGGTGCTAATCATCTAGCCCAGAAAAAAAACAGAGGCCTGTCAGGTAAAGATAAGTGGTCTAAGATGAGTGAAAACTATAAGGACTTTCTCGAACCGAGTGGTATTTATCCTGCAACTTATCGTTTGTTTTCTGGTTTAGTTGTTAAGTTAAATACGTAATAATGTTGACGAGTACTAGCAAAAACTCAAAATAACGAATGTGAGGGTAACTTAAAATAATTGTAAGCTATTACCCTAACATTCGTTATTAATTACTTTCTACCTAATAATGAACAATTAAAAACTATTTGAATAACACTATTTACATATTAGGACTACGTTAAAACGTAATTACTTGCAAAGGCGCTTTCAACACGTTTGAAAAACTGACCTAATTTTTATTGTCATTCACTATTCAAACGCCAATTAAAATTAATTTTAAAACCCTCAATCATTCTACTTAAGCAGTACTTATGAAAAATTTTTTTATTACCGCTACAGATACCGACGCAGGTAAAACGTTTGTTAGCTGCGCATTAATTCATGCTTTTATCCAACAAGGTATTACGTTAAATAATAAATTGATAAAGGTTGCAACGTTCAAACCCGTTTCTGCGGGATGTGAATGGGTAAACGGACAATTAATTAATGACGATGCAAAACTACTTAGTGAATTTGCTAATGTAAATCAATCTATTGCACAAATTAATCCGATTGCTTTTAAAGATCCTATTGCGCCACACATAGCCGCAAAAAAAGAAAATATACACTTAAGTATTTTTGATATAGAAAAACATTATCAAAAGGTAAAAGCACTTGATGCTGATATTACTTTAGTCGAAGGTGCTGGCGGTTGGCGATTACCGTTAGGTCCTTTAAAGTCAGAAAATGAAAAAAGTGATAAAGAAAATTATCAATTTCTATCAGACTTTGTTAAACAAACTCAACTTGATGTAATTCTTATTGTTAATATGAAACTAGGTTGTCTCAACCATGCTTTACTGACGTATGAAACAATTAAAAATGATGGTCTACACTGTGTCGCTTGGATTGCTAATTGTGCATCAAGTGAGCCGATGAATAATCTGTCAGAAAATATAGCCGAGCTAGAACAGCTTTTACCCATGCCTAAAATTGCACAGTTTGATTTTTTTGCTAACGTAGATGAAGAGGGTAACGAAGTAGATTTTAAAGAAAAAATTAACCGTGCCGCTAAAAAAATAAACTTAACGGTATTACTGCATAGCAGTAAGTAGTACACAAAAGAATTATTTAACTATTTTAAATTCTATGTTTCACCTTTATCTAATGCCTCATAAATTAAATGCTTTTATATTACGCCAGCTATAAGGTTACTCGTGAAGTCATCACTTTATATCTATGACTGAGCCACGAGTAATCTTATAAAAAATATATTTAGGCAAGCGTTTGATTAAGTAATGACTGGCTATTGAAATGTAAAGTCACACTGTTTTTTTAGTCAGCATAAATGGGCAATCATTAAATTAAATGGTTACAACATGAAATGCATAAGACTATACTCAAATTCAATATATATTTACGCCAACATTTAAACAATTGATTACTTAGCTAACTCAGCAAAACACGCACTGGCTATAAATCCTGATCGCGTTTTGTAATTAGAAGACTTACTGACCTTACTATCTATTTGCGCAATCAATAATTCGGGCAGAGTGACATTTATTTTATGACTTTTCCCAAGGTAGGGGGTAATATCAATACTAATAATAGCCCAAAAAGCTTGTGAGAATGTATGTGGATTTTCAAGTATATAGTCTTTTCTATGCTTTTCTAAGTCATTAGCATTAGGGATTTTCTCGCCATACTCTGCTAAGATGGATAAATGTGATTTTATCGCTTTTGTTATTTCTTCTATACCTAAATCAACAGTGCTAGCAGCTACTTTACAGCCAGGAAGATCAGGTACTGATACTTGATAAACTTCTTTTTTATCTTCAAAAATAAATATAACCGCATACTTCATTTTATACTCCTAACGACACTAAAATAGCTTATATATAATTATACCTCCAACAACTCTTGAGTGCAATTCATTAACAACTCTGGTAACTCTATTGCGGACTCAATGGTAACTCTAGTAACCCTGTGAGATTATCGGCTGGGGCTCTGGTAACTCCAGATGTGCTTTGTAGGTGACTATTTACTATTTATGTAGCGTTTTAATTTTAGTACCTATATTTTAAAATCAGAAGATCTATTTTAATGTAGCTCATTAAAATAGAATTGATTCCTAAATTTATCATTAATAAATAAAGAGGTCTAAGAGTTATTTATTTGTGTGAATTATATTTAAGTGACTCTTTCTAATTAAAAAATATAGATCAATGAGTCAAAGAATGAATTTCCTAGTGAAGCTACTTGTCCTGTAATCCCTTAAAATACTAACAAGTCATTCAAGCAGGGCTAAATATAGCAGGCTGTTCGCTTCGCTCCATTTTATCCTGCTATATTTAGCCTCTTAATGAGGCGTCAGCATGCAAGGGTTTATATGCATATACCGAGTAAATTTAAACAAAATGATAATAGCCAATTGACGGCTATAATGCGTGAATATCCATTTGCGACATTAATAACAAACTCTGAATCTGGTGTGGAGGCTACGCATTTACCTGTTGTCTTTAAAGAATTTGAGGGTAAATTTACTATTTTGGCTCATATAGCTAGAGCGAATAAATTATGGGAATCAGTTAAAGAAGGCTCTGAAATATTGCTTATTTTTAATGGCCCTAATTGTTATATATCGCCAAACTATTATCCAACTAAAAAAGAGTCAGGAAAAGCAGTGCCAACATGGAACTATGTAGTAGTCCATGTAAAAGGTAATATTTCATTTATTCATGATACCCAATGGATTTATAATATGATCGACACATTGACAGAAGAACATGAGTCTAAGCAAAATGTTCCGTGGTCTATGTCTGATGCGCCGACTACTTATATAAATAAAATGTTACCGGCAATCGTGGGAATTGAAATATCTGTTAGCTCAATCGAAGGTCAATGGAAACTCAGTCAAAACCAACCTGAAATTAATAAATTAGGTGTTATGAAAGAGCTTTTAGAAAAAGATATTAAAGTATCGCAGTTAATTAAAGAGCAAATTTAAAAGCGGGGTTTCTTATTATTGAATCGGTATCTGATTCTGAAGTTATTAGCGGTGCTTACGAAGTTAATATGGATATGTGGTTATCAGTTTTAAAAGTATCAGAGCAGGAGTTTTCTATTTCTACTTTAGTAAATTTAAAAACTAAAACAGGTAAGCTATATATGGCTTTTATAAAACCACTTAATAAATTAGTTGCTAAATATTTTTATTAAACAAGCACTTAGGGTATGTCGCATATAACAAACTGTTCAAGAGGGGAAAAACAGTTTGCTGTTTCGCTCCTCACATTTCAGCTAACAATTTTTTTGCGTCTTAACTGGCCGTTAGTTATTTCAAGAGAATAATATGTCCCCAGAAAGTCTTATCCAATTATTAACCTCAGAACTCGAGGGTGTTGTGCCTAAATCAAGTTGGGGAGAAACGTCTCTATTTTATAATCCAGGTAAATTATTACCCAATGGGGTATATTTCTGTACCATTAAAGAGAAAAATGGTGATAATGATAAATCGTCTGAATTAGATCGAAAATCGGTGTTTAGAGTAAGTATTGGCGTAGGTAAGGCTAATTATGAACATAAATTTGGTATTAAACCAAAGCGCCCTGAAAAAGGTTGTATAGTAAATACGGGTCATGATTTTACTAAACTTGATGAATTGATGCCTCATCCCATTTATGCTTGGATGTCGTGGGTTCAAATATTATCTCCATCTAAGTCATCATTTAATTTAATTCTTCCGTTAATTAATGATGCCCATGCTAGTGCAGTAGTTAAGTTTAATAAAAAGGTTCAGCAAAAAAATAGCTAACACGTTGCTTAAACGGAAGAATAACCGTTAGCTATTGCTTTGCGATTATAACCAACGCTTAGTAAGGCGTTATGTAACTAGGAGAGTATGAGATGGAATTAAGGTTTGTTTCAGAAAAAACAATAAATGGGTTGAGTGTTAGAACTGACAATGCAACGGAAATGTATCCTAATAAAGGAAAAATAGGGGCTTTATGGCAAACCTTTGATAGAGCTGTTCCTGTGGATTATAAAAATGGAGAAAGAGTATACGGCGTATATTCGGACTATGAATCAGATCACACAGGAGCGTTTACTGTTCTTGCTGGCTTTGATGGTACCTCTTTTCCATCGGATTCAAATGTGAAACCAATAACTATTCCTGCAGCAAATTACCTTGTATTTAAGTATCAAGGCGAAATACCTCAAATAGCTATTGATGCTTGGACGGAGGTCTGGAATTATTTCTCTCAAGGTAAAGTAGAATATCAAAGGCTTTATTCAACTGATTTTGAATTTTACCCAAGTGGAAATGAAATCGAAGTTCATATAGCGGTTAAATAGTTACATAACAAAGCAATCAAGCAGAGCAAAAAACAGTTTTCTGTTTCGTGCTTCAACATTTTAGCAAACAATTTTTTGTCTCTTAACAGGACGTTATATTTGAAGGAGTGTAAATGCAGAATGGATCATACATGGAAGCATGGTTATTTATAATACTTATCATTGCTTCTATGATTGGAGTTGTTGTTATAGGTATTGGAGTTGTTGTGCTAGGGACGGTAGCGATAAAATTTTATAGGAAATTTAGACCCTTTGAAGAAGAAAATTCAAGCGGTTTTAGTATTTCAATATCTCATCATGTTCAACGAGATAGCTTCTTTAAAATATTCATTGTAGGTTTAGTTTTAGCATCTCCAGTTTTTTATCTTGTGTATTTAAGTATCTGACATTTGAAATATACTAAGCCAATTAATTGGGACACGTAATAATTGGCTGTTTTATCACTCGAGGTTAAACGATAATCGATATTATGACCATAATGCGCAAATTAATAGCAATCAACCGGGGTTAAGACACTAAATCTTTACATGCTAATAATTCTCATTTAGGGTTGTTCATTCCATCTATGTATTAGGAATAGTCGATCAAGAAATTATCGGCTTTAGTGAATGAAAGATAAAAAACTACTCAGTGCAGAGTGTTTAATAGATTTAATTGAAAATAAGCGTTTTGGTGTTGAATATCAACCCATTGTAAGCTGTAAGAGCCAAGAAATTTTTGCCTACGAATCTTTAGCCCGATTTTATACTGCAGATAACCAAATGATTAGACCTGATTTGGTTTATGAGTCACTCCATAGTAGCCCATTAAGTTTATTTCAAGTTGAGTATCAACAAAAAAAACTGCAGCTGTCTCATGTCGTGAACAGCCATGATATCTTTGTAAATTTAGACCAAGACTCCTATTTTTCTTGTGGTGTTATCGACGAAAGTAATCCTTTTTTAAAACTGTTTAAAGCATTCCAAAAATCTACTGTCGTGGTAGAACTGATTGAAAACTCAGAAATCAATGATGCTATTATGAGTTTAGCCATGATTGATAACCTCTCTAAAAACAATATACCCACAGCTATCGATGATGTTTGTAATCCACAGTCAATGATCTCTACTTCTGTCATCCAGTTAGTTAACTATATAAAGCTTGATAAGTTTGTTATCAAAAATAAAGCGAATATAAACTTTATGTTATTAGTTAAATCTATTATCGATTACGCACACAGCGCAAATAAAAAAGTGATCTTAGAAGGGGTAGAAACGTATGACGATTTACTTTTAGCGCAACAATTACAGTGTGATTTTGTACAGGGGTTCTATTATCGCCAACATTTTAAAAATGTTAGCTAATCACTATTAATCGAATGGCCAAAAACTTACACTAACATTCAATATTATTAACAAGAAGAGTCAATATGATAAATACCCTTAAATTAGTCTGTAGCTTAGCCAGCTTTATTAGCTTTTCTGTTTTTGCCACGGACTTGAAGGTAGGTGATGATGCACCTCATTTTAACTTACAAGCCACTACCGGTGAGTTTTATCAATTAAGTGATTACCAAGGCAAGCAAGCCGTTGTTATTGCTTGGTATCCTATGGCCAATACACGGGGTTGTACTATTGAATGTAAATCGTTAACAGAGCAAGGACACTTAATCAGAGAATACGATGTACGTTACATGATGGCAAGTGTAGACCCCCTTGACGACAACCGTGCTTTTGCTGAAAAAACAGGGGCTGATTTCCCTATGTTAAGTGACCCAACTAAATCAGCGGCAGAAGCTTATCAAGTGCTTAATATGTTTAACGTAGCGAGTCGTGTTACTTTTTATATTTCTAAATCAGGTAAAATACTTAAAATAGACGACGATATTTCACCAAAATCAGCGGCAGAAGACATGGCCAATACGCTAGGTAAATTAGGTATTAATAAGAAATAGACATGGCTAAACCTAATAAAAAAGGCCCCAGTAAAACGGTAGATATATTTTGTAAGGGTTGTAATACCTTACTATTTAAATACCGAAAAGGCGGGAAGGGGGCGCTACTTAAATGCTTTAAGGAACGTATTACGCAAGACTTTACTGAAATTCCTTGCATATGTCCTCAATGTGACAAAACATTTGCTCGAGACAGTTTAATAAGAGGCACTCCCGCTTTTAAAATGATTGGCGGTAAAGTTTGGCATAAGTAATGTTGGTAATGTTGGTAATGCGATAGTTATTAAATACCTCACATCGTCACATAAAGCATTCAACCTATTTTGCAATTACGATGAGATTGTATTAAAACCTTATTCTTGGTACTTAAATCACGTTATAATTGACGAATAAAATAAACACTATTGATTACTATTACTTCGTATCGTATTTAAGTAATCATCACTTAGCCTATTACTTAGGCGTTATATACTTAAGGAAAACCATGCAAACTACTAAGAGCCGTAGAATAAGAAAGAAATTATACTTGGATGAATTTGCTATGTTAGGGTTTGAATTTACCTGTACATTAAATGTAAAAACATCAGATGAATTTGATTCGTTATTAAGCCAATTAGTTGGTTTTATTGAAAACCGTGATCTGTCTATGGCTGGCGGTGGAGACACGCAATTGTTCCGTGCATTTATTTGTTCAGATCACCGTTATAGCTCAGCAACTACGGAAGATATTGCATCTATTACCACTTGGCTTGATGAAAAAACAGCCATTGAAAATGTTAACGTTGGTCAGTTGATTGACGCAAACTACGGAATATAAAATATTTACCCTTCATAATTAAAGGTGTATATTTATCATATTAGTCAATGCTTTAGCTGTTTTCGGATTAAATCGCTAAAGTGTTTTAAATTAGTTTTACACACCGCTTTATTCTTCCGTTTATTTACCTGTCTACTCTCTAGCCTCTAGCCTCTAGCCAAATTTTAGTCACAATACCT
>Ga0308012_10002055_pt1 | contig 10336 bp, 12 predicted proteins | sample Neamet179_FD_203133 | JGI IMG/M metagenome (GOLD analysis project Ga0308012, IMG submission 203133) | Marine microbial communities from water near the shore, Antarctic Ocean - #179 | ecosystem: Environmental > Aquatic > Marine > Unclassified | place: Southern Ocean | collected 2014-07-25 | reverse complement strand
TTGTTACCATACACCGACTTACATAAGTAAGCTAATAGGGGTTTAAAATGGAAGTAATACTTCTTGATAAAATCGCCAAATTAGGCGGCCTTGGTGACAAGGTATCTGTTAAATCAGGTTATGCTCGCAACTACTTATTACCACAAGGTAAAGCAGTATTTGCATCTGAAGGCAACGTTGAGCACTTTGAAGCTCGTCGTGTTGAAATTGAAGCTAAGTTAGCTGCAGTTTTGGCTACAGCAGAAGCTCATGCAGCTAAAGTTGTTGAATTAGCTGAAGTTACTATCGCATCAAAAGCGGGTGACGAAGGTAAATTATTTGGTTCTATTGGTACTCGTGATATCGCTGATGCGATCACTGAAGCTGGCGTAAAAATTACGAAAGCTGAAGTACGTTTACCATTAGGTGCTATCCGCGAAACAGGTGAATTCGACATTGCAATTCACTTACATAATGATGTTGATACTAGTATCAAAGTTATTGTTATCGCTGAAGCATAATTTATAACTAAGTCTTTCCTTAGGATATACTTAACTTATAATATAAAACACCGTATTCTCTTTGAGATTACGGTGTTTTTTTTTGTATAAATTTAGGTTTAACGCACTAATTAGCTATTCCATTAAACCCTAGTAGTCTACGACTTATTCAAACAGCTAGGAAATAAACGTATTTTTTAGCATTACACTTGATTTAACTCATCAGTAAAGGTTTGGTAATTGGTAATAGTAGAAAAGTCAGTAATAATATTGTCTGCTTTTTTACTGTCTGGATTGGCTACCGCTAATAAATACTTAATACCGTATTGCTGTGCAGACTTCAGTATATCTATACTGTCATCAATAAAGAGTGTTTTATTACAATCAAAGCCATGCTTATTTTGAAGGCGCTGCCACAGTAACTGCGACTCTTTAGTTACACCAAAATCGTGAGTAGAGTAAAGAGTATCAAAGTATTGATCTAACTGTGTACACTCAATTTTAAGTGAAAGGGCATCAGGATGAGCATTTGTTACCAAAACAATGTCTTTTCCCGCAGCTTTAAGCGCTAATAAAAAATCATTAGCGTCACTACGTAATTGAATTAAGTGTTGAACTTCTCGCTTCAACGATTGTATTGGCATACCCGTTCGTTCAGACCAATAATCTAAACAATACCACTGTATCGTACCGGCAACTGCCAAATAGTCAGCTTTTAGTTTATCTTTGGCAGCCTTGAGTGATATTGATTTTTTTTCACTGTAACGTAAAGGTAAATGTTCAAGCCAAAAATGATTGTCATAATGTAAATCTAATAGGGTTCCATCCATATCAATTAAAACGGTAGAAATGTCTGACCAATTAATACTCGTCATTTAGGCTAATCCTCAAAAAAATATTCACTATAATAAATATTACCATTTTGCTATTCCAAAAGTATTGTTTATCGTGTCATTATAGTGACATCTACGTAAAAAAATGAATCAATATAGTTAGCATTATGGCCGATAAAAACCAATTACCCATTATAACGCATCGCCAACAAGTCGCTAAAAGTGCACTGTTTGGTATTGAGCAAATAGACCTTACTTTCAGTAATGGTGAGCAGCGACAATATGAACGTATGATCGGTAATGGCCGTGGGGCTGTGATGGTTGTACCAATGGTTGATGAGGATACATTATTACTTATACGAGAATATTGTGCAGGTACACACAGCTATTTATTGGGCTTTCCTAAAGGGCTGATTGACGAAGGCGAACTTGCTGAGCAAGCGGCCAATAGAGAATTACAAGAAGAGGTCGGCTACGCCAGTAAGCATTTATATCAGCTATCAGAGTTGATGATGGCTCCAACTTTCTTTAATGCAAAAATGACTATTTTTTTAGCAAAACAACTTTATAGTTCTAAACTCGAAGGCGATGAACCTGAACCACTAGAACTGGTATATTGGCCAATTAAAGACTATAAAGAACTATTACAACAAAGCGATTTTACTGAAGCTCGTAGTATTGCGGCACTAATGTTGGTACGTGATTTTATTGAACGTTAATAAATCAATAGTTAAAAATATCAAAGTAATAAGACAAAGATGAGTAGGATATAACGATGAGCCAAGATAAATTACTGAATATTGCTTTAGAAAGCGCAAAAAAAGCTGGCATCGAAGTCATGAAATACTATCAAAAAGGTAATTATACCCAAGAGATGAAGTTGGATGAAAGCCCAGTCACTAGCGCTGATATTGCGGCAAATGATATATTAATGGACCAACTTAGAACATTAACCCCTGACATTCCCATCATCTCAGAAGAAGTGGGTACAGTGGAGTTAAGTGAACGGAAAAACTGGTCTCGATATTGGCTGCTAGACCCAATAGATGGTACCGGTGAATTTATTATTGGTAGTGGTGATTTCGCCGTAAATATTGCCTTGGTTGAGAATGGCTGGCCAACATTAGGTGTTATTCATGCGCCTGATCATTGCCTTACGTATTATGGACAAAAAAATCTCGGCTCTTTTAAAGAAAACACAGAAGCCAGTTATGCTATTCAAGTGGCTAAATATGAAGAAAACCGTCGTATCAAGGTGGCTATTAGCCGTCGTCAACAGTTAGCCCTAATGGGCCAATATCTTAATGATGATTATGACTACGAACATGTCGCTTTAGGGAGTTGTTCATTAAAAAACTGTCTTATTGCTGAAGGTGGAGCCGATTGTTATCTTCGTATTGGTGTAACGGGTGAATGGGATACCGGTGCTAGCCAATGCATTTTAGAACAAGCCGGTGGTAATATTATTGATAGTGAGTTTAATCCATTAAGTTACAATAAACGTGAAAGCTTAAATAACCCTGACTTTGTTAGTTTAGGGGCGAGGGACTTTCCTTGGCAAGATATTATAAAGCCACACCGAAAAGTTTATTAACTCATTTAATCGTGAGTCACTCAATGATTAAGCCAGTACTAAGTGACTGGCTTTTGAGCCTGTAACAAATGTTGTTTGTACTTAAATTTGCTCTTCCATACCTGCAGTAAACTGATCACTTGGTAATATATTGACACTTTCATGAAGTTCAGAATAAACCAATACAGCATTACCTTGTTCAAGCTGTTTTTTTACTTGTAAAATTTTAGCCTGTTTACTTATATCTTCAGCACCATATTCAGTCCCTTCACGTAAAATAAACTCTTCAATAATAGCGGTTAAGGTTTCGATAGACAATTGTTCTAAGGGGATAATCATAAGAGGACTTTAAACTTTAAATAATGATAGCCATTGTACCGTTGAATGAAGTATTGCTCTAAACTAATTTACTAAAGCGAAGTATTTAGGTGTGTTGTGATGCTTTGAATTAGAACTTTATAGAAGATAGTTTTTTATTGTCTTCTTGACTATTTAATATACCCAATACCAAGCATCATAGCGATACCACCCAAAGAGAACATGATAATAGGGTCGTTGGCTAACATTGATAATAAGTTCATGGTAACTCTATAAGTAAACTAAGGCGTTATTGATATCCTAGTTTACTTAAATTACTCGAGGATTAGTCTGATTTAATCAATAGTAGGTTTTATTTTCCGGATTTTTTGCTTGTTTTTCCTGTTTAGCTATAATTTCTTGATAGATTTTATTCGCTTTTTCAGTATTGACTTCAACGGCTCTTTGTTTAAGTGATAATTCACGCAAGTCCACTATTCGACTTTTTTCTGCATCGGTATAACCATTCCATGCCGCTATGGTATTCCAAACAAAAGACATTCCTGTGCTCTTTTCTACGCCTTTACCTTCGCTATAAAGTAGTGCTAAATTATATTGAGCTAGGCTGTGGTTTTGATTAGCAGAGTGTTGATACCAACGTGCAGCGGAAAAATAATTTTGTTTAACGCCTGTGCCGTTTGCATGCATGACTGCAACATTAAACTGTGCACTAGGAAGTCCTTTTTTTGCGGCTTTATGCGTTAGTGTAAAAGCTTTTTTCAGATCTTTTTTTACCAATTTACCTGCTGAGTATAGTAAAGCGAGCTCAAATTGTGCATCAATATAATTTTTTTCAGCCGACAGTGTTAATAATGCCAACGCCTTCATGGGATCTTTACTTACCCCGTAGCCATTTTGATAAATAAGTGCCATTTGGTATTGTGCTGGCGCGTATCCTTCATCGACGAGTGGTTGAAATTCGGCAATAGCTGCTTTAAATTCGCCACGATTCAATTCATAAATACCTTGCTCAAGGTAATCGTCTTGACTTAAAGATGCAAAGCTTATTAGCAATGTTAAGGTAAGTAGCAATACTTTAATAAACATAATATTTCCTTGGGGTGTTAGTCAGTGTTATCAGACAAATATTATCAGATAAATGTTATCCGATTAATTGGCGACAGACATCATTTCTTCAATTTGCTCAGCGAGTTCAAGCCATTCCATTTCATTATCTTCAATATTACCTTTTAACTCCGCTTGTTTTTTTAATACACGCGTTAATTCAGTTTTACGCTCAGCTTGATAAAGTTCAGTATCACTCAATAAAGCTTCAACGTTAATCATTTCTTCTTGCCATTGTTGTATCTTTTTTTCGAGCGTATCGGCTTTTTTACGTAAAGGGCCTGACTTTTTTCTAAGATCCGCTTGTTGTTGACGAAGTTGCTTTTTATCTAAGCCTTTGTCTGCTGTTTGTTGCTCAGTTTTAATCGACTTTACTGCTTGTTTCTTATCATCGTTAAGCCATTGTTGGTAATCGTCTATATCACCACTAAAATCACTTACTCTGCCGTTAGCAACAAGATAGAACTCATCAACACAGGACTCTAATAAAAATCTATCATGGGCAATTAAAATAATAGCACCACCAAAGTCTTGTAAAGCCATGACTAATGCTTGACGCATTTCTAAGTCTAAATGGTTCGTAGGTTCATCAAGTAGTAATAATTGTGGTTTCTCTAACACAATCAGCGCTAATACTAGACGCGCTTTTTCACCGCCAGACATGGTCGATACTTGTGATAATGCTTGATCACCACTAAAGCCGAACCGCCCTAAAAAAGTACGTGCTTGCGGATCACCCAGTTCAGGTTTCGCACGTAATATATGATCAATAGGACTTGAAGGTGGATGTAGTTGTTCTAATTGATGTTGAGAAAAGTATCCCACTTTTAAATCTTGTGCGCAGTAACGTTCGCCAGCAAGTAATGCGAGTTCTCCGGCCAGTGATTTAATTAATGTAGATTTACCAGCACCATTTCTTCCTAATAAACCAATACGGCTACCAGGAACTAATGTTAACCCTACCTCATCTAAGATCATGGTTTGTTCACCATGATCTGATTTAGCATAACCACATTGGCTTTCATTCAGTGATAATAAAGGGTAGGGTAAGCTTTCAGGCTCGGCAAAACTAAACGTAAATTGGCTATCAACATGTGCAGGTGCCAAATCAGGCAATTTTTCTAATCGCTTTAATCGACTTTGTGCTTGCTTAGCTTTACTGGCTTTAGCACGAAAGCGATCTACAAAAGCCGTTAAATGTGCGGCTTCTTTTTGCTGCTTTTGATATTGTGCATCTTGTTGCGCTAAATGCTCTCTGCGTTGACGCTCAAAAGCCGTATAGTTACCGCTGTATAATTTAGCGCGCTGGTGTTCAATATGTAATATTTGACCTATAACGGTATCAAGAAAATCACGATCATGTGAAATTAAGACGAGAGTACCTGTAAAGCGCTTTAACCAGCGTTGTAGCCAAATTACGGCATCTAAATCTAAATGGTTGGTTGGTTCATCCAGTAATAATAAGTCAGCGCGTGATATAAGTGCTTGGGCTAAGTTTAAACGCATGCGCCAACCACCTGAAAAGTCTTTCACGGGGTTTTCAAGTTGTGTTTGTAAAAAGCCTAGACCATGTAACAGTTCCCCTGCTCTAGCAGGTAAGCTGTAACCATTAATGGTGTCTATTTTATTGATAATTGTTGCTTCAAGGTTACCATTGTCAGTAATACGGGCGTGTTCAAGCTCTTGCTCTAATTGTCTAAACTCGGTATCGCCATCCATGACGTAATCAATGGCGCTTTGTTCCAATGAAGGTGTTTCTTGTTTTACCGTGGCTATATCCCAACTTGAAGGTAAGGCTAAATCACCAGAATCCGGAGATAAGTCACCTAAGAGCGCAGCGAAAAGAGAGGACTTACCGCAGCCATTACTGCCTACCAAGCCAACTTTATGGTTAGGATGTATAGTAAAGCTAGATGATTTTATTAGGTTTTTAGCCCCTCTATCTAAACTTAAATCTGTGGCTATAATCAATGGTAATTCCTCGATAAAATGGCATAGCGAGGTAGAGATAATACCCACTAAAAAAATGCTAATACATTGTCGCTTTTCCTATGACCACTATTCAAGGTAAAATAGAAATAATTCAGTATTATTACCAATAAGTAGTCGATAAAAATGAATAAAGCTTTAAAAAAGAGATTTATAGCCGGCGCAGTCTGCCCTAAATGTAAAGCAATGGATACCTTGGCATTAACCAAAGAAAACGGCGTTGAAAAAGTAACGTGTGTTATTTGTGGTGAACAGATGGTACAAACTGAAGAACAGGTTGAAAAGGTTGTACGTGCTAATGAGCAGGTTATTGGTGTATTTAAACCATAACATGTGATTTATTGCGCTATTGATATTATTAATCAAGCAAAAAAGTCTTCGTCACGCTTATCTAGGTGCTGAGTATTTAGCTCATAAAACACCTAGTGAGTTAATTATGGCTGATTAATAATGAGGTGGTGGTGGCTCAACTTCTTCCTTATCGCCTGATAAACTGCCTGCATCTTTTAAGCGGCTGGCAACTAATTGCAGTTGCTGCTTTAATTCAGAGAGTTGATTATGATGAGCTGCTAGCTCTTCGCTTAGTTGATCAATAACATCATCTTGAAAAACATTACGAGATTCTAGATCGTCAATGCGCACTTCCAGTTGCTGAACGTAGTGGGTGTTTTTGTCTTGCGCACTTAAAGTTACTTCGTGATTGGCCATGATTCAACATATCCTGATGAGCTTATCGTTAATAGATTGTTATTATCGCCAAATGCGACGCTATACACAACTGCCCCTGTCGGTCTTTTTGCTTCTTTAGGTGTAACAAACCAATAGGCTTTGCGTTCACCTGTTGCAATATCCCATACACTAACCTTTTTTGATGCTGCACCGGTTATTAGGGTTTTACCATCAGGAGAGAAACGCGCAGAGCTAAATACTTCGTGCCGTTTGGTTCCTTGCAGAGAGCTAATACGCTTACCAGTTTTTAAATCCCAAATATAAGCACCTTTCATACTGTCAGCCGAAAAAGCATAACGACCTTGTACGTCTAGTGCGACCTTAGATACCCGAGAACTATGATTAAATTGATATACCACTTGTCCTGATTGTGTATCCCACACATAAGCGGTGAAGTCGTTACCACCGGACATAGCTACGCGGCCATTAGGTAGCATATCGACGGTATTTACTTTCTCTTTATGGCCTAAAAATTCTAACCTTCTTCCCGTATCAACGGCTACGTGAACGACAGTACCGTTACTCTTGCCAATAAGTAAGTAGTCACCATTATTACTGATTGCGATATCTCTGATATGAGATTCTCGCACTTGCCAATAACCCTCAGATTTACCCGATTTTAAATTCCAAAGGGCAAAGTTGTCTCTATTTGCGGTAAGTACGTGACTAGAATTATTACTAATATCAATAGAAAGGACTAAATTATCACTGGTATCTTGTTCTTGTGACCAGTTATAAAGTCGTTGATTTTTTGTTAAATCCCAAACACTCAAGCCATGGTGGATAGAGGAAACTACTGAAAACTTAGCATCGCTAGAAAGTTTACCCGCATAGGCACCTTCTATAGATTGCTGCCAACGCTGTAAAGGGGCCTGCGTTATCGGCTTACAAGCAGTAAGTGTGGTCAACAAAATGACTAGATAAATCAAATTACAATTTAACAAGATATTAATACTTTTTTATTTGCGCATTTATAGTTAGTATAAGTTCTTTTTTGAAATTGTTTAGTGTTATCTTGACTTAATTTAACGTTTAATGAGTAATCCGATTTAAAGTTAAATGTAAATTTTACAAGCCAATACAGCAGTTTTATATTTTTAATTGGGGAATTCTCCAATTGCTTTATATAAATGGAGATATGAATGAAATTGTTTAAGCCTACCCTAGTCGCCCTTGCGTTAGTTGCCGTTGTTGGTTGTAACGAAAAAGCGGTTGAAGAAGTCAAAGCACCTGTATTAGACACTGAAATACAAAAACAAGCCTACGGTCTAGGTGCCTCAATAGGTATGTACATGCAACGCAATTTAGAAGAGCATGACAAATTGGGTTTAACATTAGATAAAGAACTTATCGTGCGTGGTTTTGTCGACAGTATCGACGGTAAATCAGTTATCGAAAAAGAAGAAATTCAAGCACTACTTAAAAATCTTGATGAAAGCATGAAAGCAAAACAACAAGTAGCAGTCATTGCTGCTTCTGAAGCAAGTTTAGGTGAAGGCGTTACATTCTTAGCTGAAAACGCTAAAAAAGACGGTGTGCAAGTGACTGAGTCAGGTATCCAATATGTTGTATTAACCGCTGGCGAGGGTGATAAACCTTTGGCAACAGACACGGTTAAAGTACATTATAAAGGTACATTCTTAAATGGTGAAACGTTTGATAGTTCATATGATCGTAATGAACCTGCAGTTTTTCCTCTTAACCGTGTTATTCCAGGTTGGACTGAAGGTGTACAATTAATGTCTGTAGGTGCTAAGTACCAATTTACAATCCCTTCAGATTTAGCATACGGCCCGAACGGTAACCCACCACGTATTCCAGGTAACTCAGTATTACAATTTGATATTGAATTATTAGAAATTCAAAAATCAGAAGCAGTAGCACCAAAAATGGATGAGCACGGTCACGCTGCTCACTAGTTAACGTGGGTGTTGCTTAAGCTTAATTAGTTTAACAACAGCGCAAACTAGCTAAAATTATAAAGCCATTCGTAATATATTACGGATGGCTTTTTTATTTTAAAGATAAACTTTACCGGTAATTGATATAAAATAAGCGCTATGAAAAAACTTCTTATAATTGGCTATGTATGGCCAGAGCCTAATTCTTCTGCGGCAGGTAGTCGTATGATGCAATTAATTCATTTTTTCCAAACGCAAAAATACCAGATTACTTTTGCCAGTCCTGCCCAACAAACTGAGCACATGGTTGATTTAAGTCTTTTGAATATTACGATTGAAAATATTAGCCTTAATTGTTCCAGCTTTGATGATTTTATTACAACATTACAGCCAACAACTGTAATGTTTGACCGTTTTATGATGGAAGAACAATTTGGCTGGCGTGTTAGTAAACAGTGCCCACAAGCATTACGTATATTAGATACTGAAGATTTATTTTGTCTGCGTAATGGCCGTCATCAAGCTTACAAACAGAACCGTCTTATTACCGATGATGACTTACTTACCAGTGATATGGCGAAACGTGAAGTGGCTGCAATATTTCGCAGTGACATTAGTTTAATGATATCAAGTGTTGAAGTTGAACTACTAAAACGCTTATTTAAAGTGGATGCGAGCTTAATACACTATTGTCCATTTATGCTTACCCAAGCACAGTTAACTCAAGAAAACCCCACTTATCAACAGAGAAATGACTTCATGGCTATTGGTAATTTTCGTCATCCACCTAATTGGGATGCCGTGTTGTGGCTCAAACAACAAATATGGCCATTAATACGTAAACAACTGCCTAACGCTAAATTGAATATTTATGGCGCGTATCCACCTCCTAAAGCGACTGATTTACATGATGAAAAATCAGGGTTTTTAGTTAAAGGTTGGGTTGATGATGCCGTACTTGCCATGCAAAGTGCGAAAGTGTGTTTAGCGCCACTTCGCTTTGGGGCGGGTATTAAAGGTAAGTTAGCGGAAGCGATGTATTGTGGAACCCCGTCAGTGACTACTGATATTGGGGCGGAAAGCATGCAAACAAATTTACCTTGGGCTGGCGTTATAACGAATCAATCGCAAACTATTGCTGATGCCGCGGTATCGTTATATCAAGCGGAAAATATTTGGCAAGCTAAGAGTGAGTTAGGACAGAAAAATGCTCTACTAATCTATCAGCAAAAAGTGATACTAGCTGAGTTATCAGCAAAGTTACTAGCAGTAGAGTTAACACTGACTCAGCACAGGCAAAGTAATTTTATTGGGAGTATGCTTAATCATCATCACCATAAAAGTACACAATATATGTCACAGTGGATTGATGTAAAAACACAGCTAAAGATTATTGAAGCAAATAATTAA
>Ga0308012_10002054_pt1 | contig 10339 bp, 9 predicted proteins | sample Neamet179_FD_203133 | JGI IMG/M metagenome (GOLD analysis project Ga0308012, IMG submission 203133) | Marine microbial communities from water near the shore, Antarctic Ocean - #179 | ecosystem: Environmental > Aquatic > Marine > Unclassified | place: Southern Ocean | collected 2014-07-25 | reverse complement strand
TCCGGCAACTAATCCAGCAATATCCACAAATTCCATACTGGTGGGGACTACCCGCTCGGGATTAACGATCACAGAAATTTTATCTTGCCGTGCATCTGGGATGGGAACCACGCCAGTATTGGGCTCGATTGTGCAAAAGGGAAAATTTTCCGCACTGATACCCGCCTTGGTTAGCGCGTTAAAGAGGGTTGACTTACCAACGTTGGGTAGGCCGACAATGCCGCAGTTAAAACCCATATTAAAATCCTTGTGCTTGTTTGGTTTATTCGATGCAACTCGGGTACGATTTAATCAGCAGAGTGAAGTCCATTCATGGCTTTTTCCCATTGACCTGTTACTGCCAGCGGTAGAGAACGAATAGCATCATCCATACTGTTATTGATTAGATCTTGGTCCTTCGGAGAAGCCTTTTTTAACACATAGTCTGCAACTTGTCTGGCATTTCCTGGGTGACCTATACCTATTCTAAGGCGAGCAAAGTCACTATTATTTCCAAGACACTTGATGGTATCTCGTAATCCATTATGCCCGCCATGCCCGCCAGATTTTTTAAACCGAGCAATGCCAGGTGGCAGGTCTAGCTCGTCATGGACGATTAGGATACGTTCACAAGGAATCTGATAAAACCGAGATAATGCTGTCACTGATTGACCGCTGCGGTTCATAAAAGTACTTGGAATAAGGAGTCTGAGCGATTGTCCATTCAGGGTAACTTTAGCTGTATCACCAAAGAACTTTGACTCTATTTTAAGTTCCACATTAAGCGATTTTGCCAAATCCAGAACCAAGTCGGCCCCAGCATTGTGACGCGTTCGTTCGTAGGTAGGACCGGGGTTTCCCAGTCCTACAATTAACTCAACGGGTGTATCCAATGTCAGGGCCTCATGGTGGGCAAGACGCAAGCTTACTCTTCGCTTGTACCCTCATCACTATCATCACTGCCTTCGGTAGCATCAGCATCAGCATCAACTGCCGGAGCATCTTCGTCAACTGGCGCTGCTTTGGGCTTATTAATTGTAGCAACTGACAGATCATGATCAGAACCGTGGCTCAATGCAACACTCTCAACACCTTTAGGTAGTTTAATGTCTGAGATGTGAACAATCTGGCCAAGATCAATATCTGCCATATCAACTTCGATATATTCAGGTAGATCTTTTGGCAGACACATAATGTCGAGTTCGGTCATCGTATGCGCAACAATACCACCGCCTGTTTTAACACCAATACTGCTATCTTCATTGATGAAGTGCAGTGGAACTTTCGTTTGTAATTTAGTTGTTTTATTAACGCGGAAGAAATCCAAATGTAGAATTTGCTTCTTAGCAGGATGACGTTGCACGTCTTTTAAAATAACATCTTCAGATGAACCATCAATATCCAATGTGACGATATGTGAGTAAAAGGCTTCGTTTTCCAAGGCCTTCGCGACATCTTTATGTAACAGAGTCAACATTGCTGGATTTTTCTTTCCGCCATAGACAATAGCGGGTATTTCTCCGGCCAGACGACGCAGGCGGCGGCTCGCACCTTTCCCTGTATCCTCGCGACCTTTCGCGTGTAGAGTAAAATCAGTAGACATAATAGTCTCCAAAGTTATGCCATTACAGACCGCGACCAGACCTGTGATGGAGTTTAAAAGCCTCTTTATGAGGCGGTTACATCAAGCCCTGTTATAAAAACATGGCACTGATAGATTCTTTATTACTAATGCGACGTATCGACTCCGCGAGCAGCGGACCTATAGCAAGCACTTTAATTTTACTGCACTGTTTGGCTTCCTCGCTGAGAGGAACACTATTAGTGACAATTAATTCGTCTAGTTCTGAATTTGTAATGTTATCAATTGCAGCACCTGATAATACGGCATGTGTTGCATAGGCTACGACTTTACTCGCGCCTTTTTGTTTAAGTGCTTGGGCTGCTTTACATAGCGTGCCCGCAGTATCGACCATATCATCAACTAGCACACAGGTACGGTCAGCAACCTCACCGATGAGGTTCATCACTTCGCTTTCATTGGCTGAAGGACGTCGTTTATCGATAATAGCTAAGTCGCAACCTAATTGTTTGGCGACAGCACGAGCTCGAACAACGCCACCAATATCGGGTGAAACAACCTGTAAATCTTTATGATTTTGACGCTCAATATGGTCCAGCAGAACTGGAGCACCATAAATATTATCGACGGTACAGTTAAAGAATCCTTGTATTTGCTCTGCATGCAAATCCACAGTAAGGACATGGTCCACTCCTGCGTTTGAAAGCATATCAGCCACTACCTTAGCGCTAATAGGGACTCGGACTGATCTTACCCGGCGATCTTGACGAGCATAACCAAAGTAGGGCACTACTGCAGTTATTCGCCCTGCTGACGCACGTCGAAGAGCGTCAATCATAAGCACCAATTCCATTAGATTTCTGTTGGTCGGCGCACAGATAGGTTGCACAATAAACACATCGTGTCCGCGAACATTCTCTCGAATTTCCACATTGATTTCCCCGTCTGAGAAGAGACCAACAAGTGCATTACTTGGAGTCACTCCCAGCGATCGGGCAATTTCATTTCCTAACTCCGGATTTGCGTTTCCGGTAAACACCATTAATCTAGCCACGTCGGTATTCCTATTGCTCGTGATAGTTAAAAATGGCTGGGGCGGGAGGGATCGAACCTCCGATGACGGGATCAAAACCCGTTGCCTTAACCGCTTGGCCACGCCCCAGTAAAAAGCTTCCTCATTTGTTGATGCAGTGGAGAGTGATTTACCCCCTGAGCTGCAAATGCCTTCCATTGCTTTGGTACCTGACCAAGGGCCTCTTTGGCCTCTAGTTGATTGTCAAAGCTACAAAATACGCTAGCACCAGTTCCTGTCATCAAAGGGGTAGAAAAGTTTTCCATCCATTTTAGCACTTGTTTAACTGCTGGATAGAGTTCTAAAACCACACTTTGGCAGTCATTTCTGTACTGCTCCCCTGCGAGGGCGCGTATTTTGATCGGTGAAGAGTTCCTTGTCAATTGAGGATTTGAAAAAATTTCAGCGGTTGGGACATGACAATCGGGAGTTACCACTAAAAACCAACGCTTAGACAGTTTTGTTGGCGTTAATAGATCGCCAATTCCTTCGCCAAAGGCGCTTTCGCCGAGAACAAAAACGGGGACATCAGCGCCCAATTTACGTCCTAATTTTGCTAGCTCAATCAAGGGAACGCCGCATTGCCAAAGGGAATTCAAACCAACGAGTGTAGTTGCTGCGTTGCTACTCCCACCGCCTAAACCTGCACCCATGGGCAGTTTTTTGTTGAGCGCAATAGCACAGCCGTGCTTGATGCCGACATGCTGTTGCAATATAAGTGCCGCACGGAAAATTAAATTATCTTTTGTAGCAATACCGTCTATTTCTGAGTCGATCGTAATTTCCTCCGATGAATTAGAGGTAAAACTCAGAGTGTCTCCGAAATCCAGCAGCTGAAATAGCGTTTGAAGATTATGATAGCCGTCTGGGCGCTGGCCGGTGATTCGCAAAAACAAATTGATTTTTGCCGGTGAAGGTAAGATCAGAGTCGACATGGTTTTCACGGTAATTATCTTAGCTCTTGTGTTAGTTACTTGGAAAACGCCAGCTTGATATGACTAGTGTAAAGCTTTGCTGCCCTCGTTGACCGATTATTTTTCTAGGTAGGTTACCTTGACTGGTAACTTGGTATCTGGAAAAAATGAGTTGCCAACCATTTTGGTCGAACTTCGTTGCAACACCATTTGCTGTAAGGTTTAAATTATTAATTAAAGCCTGATGCGGTGAGGGTATTCCCTTAGCCCACCAAACAAGGTCATTTACTGGAAGTGAGAGACCGGTTAGCTGCAAAGCGAGGCCCTGCGGAGTATCACTATAGTGTTGTTTTCCGCGTTGCATATGGGCGATCCGCTTATCACCCTTAATAGTCGCACGACCAGCGGCAAGGGGGCCGCTCATGGAGATTTGATATTGCTCTTCGCGTTGTAGCCAATCGATATTGGCACTGCCTCCTTGATTAGAAGACTTAAATCCTAACTTACCTTTAATGTGCCAGTTTACTATTTCCTGGGCTTTCAGCTGGTGTTCTTGCCATGTCTGTCTGGTTGAATCACCATTTGGGATGATGGAGCAGCCACTGACAAATAACAAAATACAAAATCCTGGCCCTAGCCAACGACTCGAACTCAAGCATGAGTTCATTGCTCGATCGACTCAGGAACGCTGAGGCGTAGCATGGTATTAATGATACCTTTATGATCCGGTGTCGATTGCAAGCCCTGCTGCCATATTATGGATGCGTCTTTGCGGTTATCTAGAGTCCAATGGACCTCTCCTAAATGCGCAGCAATTTCGGGATCAGGCATTATCTCAAAGGCTTGCTTGAGGAAGTCTAGGGCCTGTTCCGTTTTGCCCAATTTAAATAACGCCCAGCCCATGCTGTCAATAATGGAGGGGTCCTTAGGCTCTAATTGATAGGCTTTAGTGATTAGTTCGAACGCCTCTTCGCGACGATCCGTATGTAAAATCATCGTGTAACCTAGGGCGTTTAAAACTGTGGCATTGTTTTGGTCTTGCGCTAATATCGCACGCAAGTCCTGTTCGGCTAGAACAAAATCATCCTGTTGCTCAGCGACCATGGAGCGCGCATAAAGCAGTTGCGGATCATTAGGGAAATAATCCAGCCCTGAGGATAGAACCACTAACGCTTGAGATGGTTTTTGAGCGTTGAGAAGCAAGTTGGATTCGACCTGGAAAAGTATCACCGCCTGTGTGGGTTGGCTCGAACGCATGCGTTGCAGGTACTGCTGTGCTTGGCTCATGCTTCGATGTTTAGCCAGCAGAGCACTCAAACGCGAGGCCGCAGCAATGTAGTTGCGACCAAAGCGAACCTGAGTGTAATGACTCATTGCGCCAGATATATCGCCTTTTTGCTCAGAGATAGCTCCCAAATGATATTGCGCATCGGAACGTAAACTTGGCTTGGCAGATGCTTGTTCAAATAAGTTTTCAGCAGCTGCAATGTCACCCTGGCTAAGCTGCATTAATGCGAGTAGAAAGTTTACTTCTTGATCTTTCGGATTGTCATCGCGCAAAATTTCAAATTGCGTGATAGCTTTTTTGGGTGTATTGGTAGCCAAAAAGCGTGCATATTGAAGACGTAGCGGCCTATTGTTGGGCTTATCTTTTAGTGCATCGATTAGTAACTCGATGCTTTCATCGCTGCGGTTCTGTTGATGTAGTAGTTGAGACAGCAACAGTAGTCCGCGTTGATCGGCGGGTACTGAGGCTAAAAATGCCCTAGCATTGCGCTCTGCGTCCTTGAGTTGGCCGATTTTCTGCTCAAGTACAGCGGTTAAAAGGTGAGTGATAGCTTGTTTTTCCTGACTAAAAGGCAACTTTTTCACGGAATCAATCAGGCTAGCTATTTGGCTCGGTGAGTCAAAGGTGGTGGTCACTAATAGTAAGGAATCTAGATCATTGTGATATTGATAGAGCCAGCTAGCATGCGTGAGTGCAGTCTGCGCATCACCTTGCTTTAAATAAGCTTCAAGAGCCGCTTTATGCGCCTCAGGGTCATCCGGAGAAGTGTCTGCCCATAGAAGAGCCATCTCCATCTGAACAGCTTGGTCACGTACATATTCGGCAATTCGATGGGCTAGCGCAATGACCTCTTTGTCAGCGGTTAGTCGTGCCTGACGGCTATAATTATCAAGTGCTATCTCAAATTGATTACGGCCTAGAGCAACATCGCCGACTAGGAGGTCGTAAAGAGTATCAATGGCAATAGGCTTGATCTGTTGATCGATGGGTTCAGACTGGATTTCATTCGACGCCACACTAACAGTCTTTAAAGTGTCGTCGATGGCCTGGGTCGTTGCAACGCAGCTTGCGATTCCAAAGGATAGCAGTATTAAGGTGACTCTAGATAAGTTATTCATTCTGCTATTCTCGTAGATAACAGCGTCTAAGACAATTGCTAGTGTCAAAGTTTCTTTAATTTAGCCTATTGTTGATAAAACATTGGTCTATAAATGCCTATCCAACGAAATAGTCGTGTAAAATTAGCATCTCGCAACGATAATGGGTGTTAACAAGCCTTACGCGTGCAAAAAAAGGAACGTTTTCTGACTGCTATGGGTATTTTGGCTTTCGGTATCAATCATAAATCGGCATCTGTGGACCTCCGCGGTCGGATTGCATTCGCCCCTGAAATAGTGGTTTCGTCCTTGCAAGATGCTCGTTCTATATTAGACGTTCAGGAAATAGCACTTTTATCGACCTGTAATCGTACTGAGGTTTATCTTCAAGGCGATTGCAGCGATGAGCAGCTACTGGATTGGCTGGCGGTCACAAAGGGTGTGGAGTTAAATCAACTCCAAGATTGCTATTACTGTCATAGAGATAACCAGGCCATCAGCCATATGATGCGTGTCGCTAGTGGGCTGGACTCACTTGTGATGGGTGAACCGCAAATATTTGGGCAGATAAAATCGGCTTATGCCGTAGGGCGTGAAGCGGGAACCGTATCGACATCACTTAATCAGGCCTTTCAGCAATCTTTTTTAGCGGCCAAACGAGTGCGATCTGAAACGGCCATTGGGAAGAACCCTGTTTCTGTCGCTTATGCCTCGGTTAGTTTGGCCGCGCAAATATTTAGTAACCTAAGTGATGCCCATGCGTTGCTGATCGGTGCCGGAGAAACCATCGATCTTGTTGCAAAACACCTTAAAGAAAAGAATATTGGGCGTATAACGGTGGCTAATAGAACGTTAAGTCGAGCCCAACAACTGGGCGAAGATTATTCCGCCGACGTTATTTTGTTGTCTGACATTCATGACTTTTTACCCAACGCCGATATTATTATTTCTTCCACCGCTAGCCAGCTACCTATACTGGGCAAAGGTGCGGTGGAGTCGGCCCTTAAAAAACGCAAACATAAACCGATGTTTCTAGTGGATATAGCGGTACCAAGAGACATAGAGCCTGAAGTCGAAGAGCTTTCAGATGTTTACCTTTATACGGTGGATGATTTGGAAGAGGTTGTTCAAGATAATATTCGTGCCAGAAGTTCTGCTGCCGATATGGCCCAGCAGATTATTGACGAAGAGGTGGAAAGTTGGTCTAGGCAGAATCGTGCATTGGCTGCAGTGGATACGATCCGGGCTTTTCGTAGCAGTGTCGAAACTATTCGTGATGAGGAGGTCAAAAGAGCACTTGCCTCACTGAAACGAGGCCAGGATTCAGTGGATGTGATTAATACGCTGGCGCGTAATTTGACCAATAAGTTACTGCATAAGCCCACTAAGAGACTTACGCAGGCGGGTGAGGAGGGTCGTGAAGATGCCATCCATGCGACCAATGAACTGTTTGATTTAAACAAGAAGAAACATTGAGACGTCATCATCGACGTTCAACCCATTAATCATAAACTAGGCTTTAAAACCGAATGAAAGCATCAATTTTAGGTAAGCTAGATCTGCTTGCTGAGCGACATGAAGAAGTTGGTGCGCTGTTAAGCGATGCTGAAACTATTGCAAATCAGGACAAGTATCGAGAACTGTCTAAAGAATACGCTGAGCTTGAACCTGTGGTAAAAGCCTACCTCAGTTTTCAGCAGGTTCTGTCCGACATCAACGAGGCCAAGAACTTTTTTAAAGATGCCGACCCTGATATTCGAGAGATGGCGAACGAAGAAGTGCGTGAAGGGCAAGCGCAGTTGGACTTGATAGAGCTCGATTTACAGCGTCTGTTATTACCTAAGGACCCCAACGACGGTAAAAATGTCTTTTTGGAAATCAGAGCCGGCACCGGTGGTGATGAGGCGGCTATTTTTTCTGGCGATTTGTTTCGCATGTATAGCAAGTTCGCAGAATCCAATCGTTGGAAGGTTGAGCTGATTAGTGAGAATCAGGGCGATCATGGTGGCTATAAAGAAATTATTGTAAGAGTCGTGGGTCAGGGCGTTTACTCAAAGCTCAAGTTTGAATCTGGAGCCCATCGCGTGCAGCGAGTGCCAGACACAGAGTCCCAGGGTCGAATCCATACCTCAGCCTGTACCGTAGCGATTATGGCGGAAGCAGATGAGAAAGATGCGATTGAGATCAACAAAGGTGACCTGCGTGTTGATACTTTTCGAGCGTCTGGCTCTGGTGGACAGCATGTTAACAAAACCGACTCAGCCATCCGCTTAACCCACTTACCAACTGGGTTGGTAGTTGAGTGCCAGGATGAGCGGTCACAACATAAAAATCGAGCAAAAGCGATGGCAGTTCTGCAAGCTCGGTTAACCGCAGCACAGGATGATGCGACTGCTCAAGAACAGTCAGATCAGCGTAAAAACTTGGTCGGCAGTGGTGATCGGTCAGAGAGAATTCGAACCTATAACTTCCCTCAAGGTCGAGTTACGGACCATCGTATAAACCTTACTTTATATAAGCTGAATGAGATCATGGAAGGCTCTCTTATCGAGATTATCGAGCCTCTGGTTAATGAATTTCAGGCAGAGCAGTTAGCCCAATTGGCCCAGTAGTGGTGGATCAATGTATCTTGTAAAATCTGTTGCTGAACTTTTACAGTACAGCGAACAATTACAAAGTATGAGTGACACCGCTCTGTTGGATACTGAATTATTGCTTTGTTTTACGATGGATGTTGATCGAGCATGGCTTAAAACTTGGCCTGACCATCAACTCGAAACTGCTCAGATCAAACAGTTCGAAACCCTTTTTGCACAGCGTCTGAAAGGCGAGCCCGTTGCCTTCATTATTGGTCGCCAAGGGTTTTGGACATTAGACTTAAAAGTCTCAGCAGATACTTTAATTCCAAGGCCGGAAACTGAGTTATTAGTTGAAATAGCCTTAGGGTTGGATGCACCTAAAGCTGCTCGCGTTCTTGATTTAGGCACGGGCACGGGCGCAATAGCCCTGGCATTGGCTAGCGAGCGTATTGATTGGCAGCTGACTGCGGTAGATTCCCAGATGGCAGCCGTCAATTTAGCCGAGATTAATCGTCAGCATTGTCAGCTAGACAATGTCAGCATCTATCAGAGTGATTGGTTTAGCCGGGTGCCCGGGTCGGGCGCCGCGGCACAATACCATTTGATTGTTAGCAATCCGCCCTACATCGAAATTAATGATCCGCATCTGTCAAAAGGAGACGTGCGTTTTGAACCTGCCACGGCACTGACTTCTGGCCAAGATGGCTTAGATGATTTGAAAATAGTGATTGGGCAAAGCCCGATGTACTTGGGGCCTAATGGCCATCTATTGGTAGAACATGGTTATCAGCAAGGAACCGCAGTACGCAGTTTATTTGCTACCGCGGGATTTACAGCCATAGCCACTCATGCCGACTACAACGGCCTTGAGCGTGTCACGCTGGGACGTTTTCCAGAGACTGAGTAAGTTTTCTTATTTCATTTTTCGATACGAGGTTCCACCTATAAATCAAACAGGTGGCAGCAATAGATGCCGCAATAACTGTGCCGATCCAAAAGCCATACACGCCTAAGGGTGGGCCCCAAAAGTCGGTTAACGCAATACTGTAAGCGATAGGAAAGGCAATCACCCAGAAGGCAATGACTTGAATGACAAGAGGTATCCTCGCGTCTTTATAACCCCGCAGTGCGCCACTACACGCCATTTGTAGGCAGTCAACTAAGCCCAGCATAGCGGCAAAGAAAAATAAGTTGGCTGCGATAATTTGCACGCCTGGGTCTGCGCTAAAAAGTGAGGCTATATCGTTGCGCAGCAGAACCTTTAAAGAACTGGTCATAAGGGCAAGTATTAAAACCAGTTTAAATCCTACTAAACATATCATCCTCGCTTCATGAGGATTTCCTCTTCCTTGTGCATGAGCAATTTTAATAGTCAGTGCTTGGGCAACACCTAGCGGCACCATAAAGACGAGTGAGTCAATATTGATCGCGATAGCATGAGCTGCCAACATCTCCGAACCCAGATGAGCGATCATAAACGGAATAACAGCAAAAAAACTAAACTCTGCTGCTATGTTTAGGGCAATAGGAATGCCTAGACGCAGCGTTTCTGCCATAGCTTTAAGGTTGGGTGCGGCAAATTTATGGTAGAGATTGAGACTTTCTAAGGTTGCCGAATGGCGAGCATAGAGGGCCATGCAGGTGACTAAAAAAGTCATGACGACGACCGTCGCCCAAGCTGCACCTATACCGCCTAAGGCGGGCAGGCCAAACTTACCAAAGACTAGAGCATAATCAAGAATACCATTTAAAACAAAAGCGGCGCCATTAAACACAAGCACAGGTCTGGTATCGCCTATACCCTCGAACGTGGTGCGAAATGCAAAGA
>Ga0308012_10002053_pt1 | contig 10340 bp, 7 predicted proteins | sample Neamet179_FD_203133 | JGI IMG/M metagenome (GOLD analysis project Ga0308012, IMG submission 203133) | Marine microbial communities from water near the shore, Antarctic Ocean - #179 | ecosystem: Environmental > Aquatic > Marine > Unclassified | place: Southern Ocean | collected 2014-07-25 | reverse complement strand
CATGCTAACCCAGAGCTCAGCCTAGCCGAATTTAAAACCTCAAAGAAGATCGCCAAAGAATTACGTTCACACGGATTTAGTGTCACTGAAAATGTTGGCGGCACGGGTGTTGTTGCCCTATTGAAAAACGGTGAAGGACCATTAGTAATGATGCGTGCCGATATGGACGGACTTCCTGTTGAAGAAAAATCTGGACTTTCCTACGCCTCTAAAGCGACTCAACTGGACCCCGTAACGCAGAAAACTTTTCCAGTAATGCATGCCTGTGGTCATGATGTTCATATTACTAGCCTGATCGGCACAGCTAAACAGATGGTCGATAGGAAAGACCATTGGTCTGGCACCCTTATGCTGATTGGCCAGCCGGCAGAAGAGCGTGTTTTGGGCGCAAGGGCCATGATGGAAGATAATCTCTGGCAGCGCTTTGGTAAGCCTGATTATGCTCTGGCCTTTCATGTATTTTCTAATCTTCAAGCAGGCGTGATCAACGTCGTAGAAGGCTCTCCCTTTGCTGGGGCGGACACCGTCGATATATATGTTCATGGCGTTGGGGCTCATGGCGCCTACCCTCATGCGGGAAAAGATCCAATCGTTCTAGGCAGTCAAATCGTTATGGCGCTGCAGACTCTTGTCTCACGAGAATTATCGCCCAGACAGCCTGGGGTAGTGACTGTGGGTGCTTTTCACAGTGGCACTAAGCACAATATTATCTCCGATCTAGCTCATCTACAGCTGACCGTGCGAAATACTAATATTGAAACCCGAGATACGTTGTTGCAGGGAATTAAACGCATTGCAGAGAATTTAGGCCGTGCCGCTGGACTGCCAGAAGATAAGTTACCCGAGGTTGTTTATTCAGAAGAATCTGTACCGCCTACCATCAATAACGATGTAATGGTTCGCCGCCTTAAGAATGTTTGGCAAACAGCAATGGGGGAAGACCGTGTGACCTCTCACCAACCAGAGGGAATGGGCGCTGAAGACTTTCCTTTCTTTACCACAGATCCTGAGATAAAAAGCGTCTACTTCAGAGTTGGTGGCACAGACAAAGATTATATTGCGGCTGCCATAGCGGGTATAGGCCCAGCCGTGCCATCGCACCATAGTCCTTTATTTAAGATCCAACCCGAGCCGGCAGTGACAGCAGGCATAGAGGCCACCGTGCTGGCATTATTGGATTTGATGGCACCAGTTAAATAGCTATTAGGCACTAACTAAAGGACCGATTTTAGTGCATTGAGGCAAAAGTCGACATTCTTTTGACTGCTGGCGTGGCCCATCAATCCAATACGCCATACCTTGCCTGCTAGTGACCCAAGTCCTGCACCAATCTCTAAGTCGTGCTCGTTTAGCAAGCGAGTGCGCACCAAAGCATCATCGACACCCTCTGGAATCGTGACCGCATTTAACTGAGGCAACCGATCCTGCTCGGGAACAATAAAATTAATGCCCAACTGCTGAAGACCGTCGCGTAGTGCCAAATGATTTTTGTAATGCCTCGCCCAGGAATTTTCCAAACCTTCCTCTTGAACAATCACCAGCGATTCGTGAAGACCATAAAGACAGTTAACGGGAGCCGTATGATGATAGGCTCGTTTACCCTCACCGCCCCAGTATCCCATCACAAGATTAAGGTCTAGAAACCAACTTTGTACTTTGCTGCTGCGGTTTTGTATCTTATCTGCTGCCCGCTGATTAAAACTAACGGGTGATAGGCCGGGAGACGCTGATAAACATTTTTGTGATCCGGAATAAATGGCATCAATACCCCATTCATCTACTTTCAATGGTGTCCCAGCCAGACTGGTCACTGCATCAACGATAGTTAAGCAGTCGTATTTATGGGCCAGACCAACTAGGGTCTTGGCGTCAGACTGGGCGCCAGTCGACGTTTCTGCATGCACAAAAGCAAGCAAACAGGCATCGGCGTGGGCAATCAAGGCTTCTTCTACTTTAACAGGGTCTACGGCCGTCCCCCAATCATCCTGCACCATTACCGCGATGCCTCCACAGCGCTCGACATTCTCTTTCATGCGTCCGCCAAACACGCCATTTTGGCATACAATAACTTTGTCACCCGGCTCTACCAAATTAGCAAAGCAGCATTCCATTCCAGCCGAACCAGGTGCAGATACTGCGAACGTGAGTTCATTTTGAGTTTGGAAAACGTATTGTAATAATTGCTTAGTCTCATCCATCATGCCAATGAAGCTAGGATCTAAGTGTCCTACAGTAGGCCTAGCCATAGCCTGAAGAACACGATCACTCACATCAGAGGGCCCTGGGCCCATCAATGTGCGACGCGGTGGATGGAATGAGGTAATAGTCATAGAGTCGTCCAAATATTTGAGAGATTAATCGTTATTTTAGTCAGATAAGATTCAAGCTGAATCGGCCACCACGCCGCTAGATTTCAAGGCGGCAATAGCACTAGAGTCCATACCTAAACCTGCAAGAATCTCATCGGTATGAGATGCCACTTCAGGTCCGGGCCACTCTGTACCACCTGGCGTGCTGGCAAGTTTAGGCATAATCGCAGGTATTTTAAGGGATTCACCATTAATTTCCACCTGCTCGAACAAGCCACGATAATTGAAATGCTCGTCCGCCATCATTTCGGCGGCACTATAAACTGGGCCGCACGGGACACGATTAGCCTCTAGAATAGTCATAGCCTCTTGTAGAGACTGCGATTTACACCAACCACTAAGGACCTGATCCAGTTCTTCTTCATAGACAACTCGGCCAGCATTAGTAGCGTATTTAGCATCCTCTGCCATGTCCGCTCTTCCTACCGCCTCCATTAGACGCATAAATATAGAATCGCCATTGCCACCAATGACGATGAACTTATCGTCTGCGCATTTATACGTGTTGGTTGGAACTATTCCAGTGACGGTTGTACCCGAGGGTTGCCTTACTACTCCGGCGCCATCGTATTCAGGAATCACTGCCTCAAGAAGATTAAACATTGACTCATATAAAGCCACATCAACAACTTGCCCCCCACTTTTACCTGCGTCGTTCGCCCGATCCTTAGCCCGTAATGCCATTAGTATTCCGATAACAGCATGTAACCCTGAGACAGTATCGCCAATACTTAAATTGGGACGCACCGGCGCTTCTCCTGGATAACCATTCACAAAACGAAACCCGCTAATCGCTTCACATGCCGAGGCAAATCCCGCTTTTTCAGCGTAGGGACCGGTCTGTCCATAACCTGAAATACGAGCGTAAATGAGGTCAGGGTTATCCGCTTGCAAACTAACGGGGTCGAGACCCCAAGACTCAAGAACTCCAGGGCGAAAATTCTCCACGACCACGTCAGCGGTTTTTAATAATTCCTTGACGATATCGCGTCCAGCATCTGTCCTTAAATTTAAAGAAATGCATTTTTTGTTGCGACCAAGACTACGCCACCATAACGAAGTGCCATCTTTAACCTCACGCCAATTGCGAATTGGGTCTCCACCTGGGGGCTCAATCTTAATAACTTCAGCGCCAAAATAACCAAGCATACAACCAGCAAAAGGACCCGCTAATAATTGGCCCAACTCAATAACTCTTAACCCTTCTAACGGTTTGCTCATAAATCTATAGCCTTTAAAAATGGACCCAATGTCAGTGATGGTGATAATGATTAATAAATCCAAGTAGAATTCGAATTCGTACTTATTACTCTAAGCAAGGCATTTAAGCGTTAATATGACACTCAACTGGATTATGATTATAACATCACAAGTAAAAAGGGACTTTAAAATGTTATCAAAAGCGCTCCGCTTTATTGTTTTTTCATCTCTAGTTTTCCTACATTCAGTTCATGCTGAAATACCTGATTTAAACTCAACTGGGCATCTTGTCGGTGAAGTTGGTATCGCAGAGTTTCAGCAGCAACCCTATAAACAATGGTTTGATAAAAACTATAGCGCCCATGCTGTTGATGTTGAAATATTGGAAGATCTTCAATCTTTATTAACTGATGTCTCGATCACAGTCTTTATGGGCACCTGGTGTCACGATAGTCAGCGGGAAGTACCCGCATTATTAAAAATACTCGATGCAATATCTTTCGATAAGAATAGGCTTCGAATTATTGCTTTATCTTTGACTAAAGACACTCCAGGAAAAATTGAAACAGATTTTGACATTAAGCGATCCCCGACCATTATTTTTAGTCGGAATCAACAAGAGATTGGTCGGTTTGTTGAGTATCCTCAAAAAACAATAGAACAAGATATTCGGGCAATTTTAAAAAACCATGGGTATCGACATTCCTATGCAGATTAATAAACGGGAACATTGACTCTAGTTAATTGTCTTAACGTAAAGGGTCAACCAATGACCTATAGAATCGTTCTCAAAAGAACGTAAATGTAGATTTTTGTGGGCAACCCTACTTTTTATGTGGCTTAAGGTGTTTACACCACAAAAAAATAAGTCACCTCAACCTTATTTCGTAGTATGTTTGTAGATCAAGTTGTTAGTGTTTTAGTACAAGCTATGTGGCACTCAGTTGTAACTATACATAATAGACACTCAAGCGTTGTGGTTGGAGAAAAAAATGTACAACATTGGCAGAGGTAACTTATTGGCGTACAGACATAGATTTACAATCTCTAAGGGCGTTCTATTCTTAGCTTTAATGTTGCTTGCCTTAATCGCTAGAGGTCAGGCCGAGCAAGATCAGACTAATTCTATTGATAGCTATTTAACTGCAATCGATAATTTGGAAGCCGAACATAGCGCCTATTCAAGCCAATTATCCGACTTATACATGGGTCTTGGGGAATCATATGCCTTAAGTAAAGAATATTCTGACGCCTTAGTCGCATTTCAACGTGGTATGCAAATAGAGCGAGTTAATTTTGGCCTACACAGTCTTTCTCAGGCACCCTACTTAACATCTATAGCAGATACCGAGAGCAAACTTGGCAACCAAGACAAATCACTAAAAGCCCTTAATCAGATATACCAAATAAGTGTGAAAAGTTATGGTGCTACCGACAAACGCATGGTTCCTGTTATAAATTCCTTAATCGACTGGCATATGAATATCTATCATCAGCAGCGACCAAAGGTAGGCTATAGCAACCTAGTTATGTCTGAAAAGCTAGCCAACGAGATGCACGCTATTTTAGATGGAACGACGTCTCTAGAGAACGTAGACGGCCCTGCTCACTATCGCCGCATCGCAGATCTTCACTATGTAATTGCCGATCATATCACCAAGCATGGTGAGCCCAGAGAGTCAGGATTTACTGTGTCTACTGGTTCAGACTCAATTAGAAGGTCTGAGGCCAGGACCTCCTATCGACACTTTCATCGCGGCAAGGCAGCTTTAGAAAAAGTGGTTCAAACGACCATAGAGCAAAGCAATTCTGTTGCCTTGGATAAAGCAAACGCCATTGCCGATCTTGGTGACTGGTATTTACTATTTGGGCAAAAATTAACAGCTATTAAGACCTATCAGTTAGCTGAAGAAATGTTGGTTTCTGATGAAAATCCTGAGAGTGCTAGGGAATCTTTATTTGGTACCCCAAAGATCATAGACTTCGGAATAAAGAAGAAGGCCCAGGAAAGCACGGGTAGTGAGAATCAATCGGTGACTGTCCAAGTCTCTATGCTTATTTCCGAGGGCGGAGTGGCTTCAGGTTTTTACCTCACAAATGAATCAGAATCAGAAGCTTTATCTGACAATGAAATGAAGTGGTTAAAAAAACACTTCCGAAATAAACGCTTTAGACCACGTATTGTTGAACGTCAGGCGCAAGAATCAGCCCACACTGTGAACTATGAGAGACTAACCGTAGGAGTTGAGGATTGAAAAAGACAGCTGATACCAATATTTGTAAATACACTCAAGGGCGATCTTTGTTACAAAAGTTTGTTCTCGTAGCTATGATTACTGCGCTTGCCGCCTGTCAGCTGCCGTCGCCTCCTCAATCAGGCGGTTCGTCTGGATCTCCTCCGTCATCTGGATCGCCTGGATCACCCGGATCACCTGGATCACCTGGATCACCTGGATCACCTGGATCACCCGGATCACCCGGATCACCTGGATCACCTGGATCACCTGGATCACCTGGATCGCCTGGATCGCCTGGATCGCCTGGATCACCTGGATCACCTGGATCGCCTGGATCGCCTGGCAATGAAGATTCTATTGGGGACCTTGATCAATCTTTAGATGATTCCCTCGATGACTTTGACAGCACTGTCTCCGGTCAAGGATCTTCTGACAAGCCCGCTCAAATTGACATACTAAGTCCCAGTGGTGGTGGTGGCATTAAATCTGATAGCGAGCAGCCCCCCTATGAAACAACGGAGAGTATTGCAGAGAGTGACTCTGACATTGAAGACCGAGCAGAGGCAGGGCCCGAGTCAAAAGACGATGGTGATGACGCCAAGGGACAACCTTCAGGCGATAATAGCTCAGCATCTAGTGAAGCAATCGAAGTTCAGCCCATCCCTGATGATATCGACGATGGCCAAGGGGACGATATCGTTTTGCGGCAAATAAGAGATGCCGCTACCCAAGAATCTGATCCGGTACTTCGAGAAAGACTTTGGGATGAATATCGACGCATCAAAAATGGAAACTAAGGGACACCCAATGAAATTTATGACCTACTTAGTTGCACGGGATTATTCCTGCGGCGGCATGTCACCTCGTTTTTTGCTCGGTTCTATAGTAGCTGCGCTGATATTAATGGTGAGTTCACAAGCCGTTTTTGCTGCTATAGATAAAGTTACCTCTTCAACCCCTCTGGCGCTTCAAACCCCGTCACGCCCAATGGTCGAAAGCGCACTCCTTGACGTTGGAATACCTACGCTCAATGATGGTCTTAGCCTAACCGATGAAGACGACACGGTATTCCCTGAGGTTCGTTTTGCCGAAGCTATTTATTTCTCCAACCAACTGGCAAAGGTTTTGGAAAAAAGTGGCGCCTGGGGCGCTATTAGAGTCACACCCAACGCTCAGGTCATCACCGATGTCTATATTACCGGCACAATTATTCAGTCAGATGGCGAGGTTTTGGAAATGGATATTGAGGTGCAAGACACTAGCGGTAAAAAGTGGTTTGCCAAAAAATATAAAAAGGTTGTCGGAAAACTAGCCTATGATAGAAAAGCGAAATCAAATGTCGGTGATCCCTTCCAAAATGTTTTCATCCAAATAGCAAATGATGTATTAACCTATCGAGAGAAATTTAGCGACAAACAGGCGGCCGACCTTAGGGCTATTTCCGAACTGCGCTTCGCTCAACTATTTTCTCCAGAGGCTTTTAATGAGTACATTACGCAAGACCGAGACGGCATCTTAAAAATACGACGATTGCCTGCAGAAAACGATAGCTTGTTAACGCGAGTAAAAAAGATAAGGGAACGTGATTACCTATACATCGATACAATGCAAGATTATTACGATGGGTTCTCTCAACAGATGCACTTTGCCTATCAAGAATTCAGGCATTCATCCTACGATTCGGTCGTCAAAGCACGACAACTTAATCGACAAGGAAACCAACGAATTATTGCTGGTATAGGCTCTATTTTGGCCGGAATTTACGGTCGCAGCCAGTCCCGAACGTCTAGTGAAGCCTATGCAAGTTCTGCCACTGCGGCTGCGGGTGGTTTTATCCTCAAATCAGGGCTGGAGAAAAAACAGCAGTCTGCTGCCTATGATGAAAGTGTCGCTGAAATGGGTTCGTCTTTAGAAGCTGAAATTGCACCCCAGGTAATCGCCTTAGAAGATCGAACGGTAACTCTTACTGGCACAGTTCAAGCGCAGTATGCCCAATGGCAGGAACTTATGCAGAAGATCTACACAAAGGAACGAGGCGCCCTCTAAGGCCTAACATACAACAAATGACCAACGAACCTAAATCAAACAATCAAAATAAGGCTCAAAAGCTAGTCATCGCAACACTGCTGATATTAGTTGCTGCAGTTGTAATAGTGTTGCCTAACTACGTTTCTGAACCATGGGTTGCTGATGACAGCCAAACCAACTTTAACCCGCCCGTAGCGGCGGTTAGTCCCTCTACTGCTGCAGAAAAAACCAAGTATCGCCAAGATGCGCAGTCAATCTTAGCAGAGATTATAAATATTCGTGACGGCCTACAAAACCAAGCGGTTGAACGCTGGGGAGACCTAGAATTTCGTCTTGCCTTACAAGGAGTCGATGAGGGAGACGAGCAATATAGGTATGGAGACTACCAAAAGGCAATAGAGACTTATCAGCTATCTCTAGATCAAATGAAAGACCTTGGGTCTGTCGTCCAACAAAAACTTTTGGAGGCTAAAAAGATTAGTCTAATAGCCATCGAATCTGCGGCTGGGGATTCTGACTCTGAACTTGCCATTAATATGGCAGACCTTGCAATGGCCATAGCCCCTAACGACGAAGAAGCTCAGATACTGGCTGATAGAGCAAGTAACCTCGACCAACTAATGACTTTACTATCTCAGGGGCGAAATAGCCGCGAGCAAAACAACTTAGTATCTGCCAAGGCTGCCTATGAGGAAGCTGTTGCGCTAGATCCGCAACACTTAGCAGCTGGGGCCGCGCTTCTCGCAACGAAACAATCTATCACTGAACAAAACTTTAGGAATCATATGAGTGATGGTTTTGTCGCCTTGAATAACTTCGATTTCGAGCAGGCATTAACAGCCTTTAAATATGCGGGCGTTATTCACCCTAACCACCCAAGTGTGCAACAAGCCCTCACTCAAGTGGCTACTGAACAATCACAGTTAAAAGTAGATCAGCAAATGATCCAAGCACGTAAACTTGCTCAGCAAGAGAAATGGCAACAGGCCTTAGCCGTATACCAACAACTGCTGCTAACCGATAACAGCCTGACAGATGCCAAAGTTCGTATGATTCCTGTCTCAATTCGCGCTGCCCTTGACGGACAAATCACTGCTCTGCTCGACGATCCACATTCACTGGCCGCATCCCGCATTTTTTCTAAAGGTAAAAGCTTACTTGCTGATGCGAAAGGTATTATAAATCCGGGGCCTCGCCTACGACGCCAGATTCTTCAATTGGACAAAGCCTTACAATCTTCTCAGGTACCCGTATCGGTTGTTATTCAGTCCGACAACCTAACTCAGATTGCCGTTTATAAAGTCGCTGAGCTAGGTATCTTGCAACAAACCTCTATTTTGTTGAAACCGGGCACCTATATTGCAGCAGGACAACGTTCTGGCTACCGAGATATAAGGGTAGAGTTTGAAGTTTCTGCGCAGTCTCCAATGGAATCAATCGTAGTTATTTGCTCAGAAAAGATATAAAGATGGAGTTCCTTGAACCCGTATGGCCGATGGACAAGTGACAACTGAGGGCAAAATCTGATATGCAAAACATGTTTGTTGCGTATACTTTGAATATCAAGAACTGGCCTTTGCGCTCTAGTAACTTTGGTCTAACTAAAAACAATAAAATATGACGCCTCAAGAAAATAAAAACAAGCCCATCACGAGTGTCGAATTTAGTCCGATGGAAGCGGGTTTGGTTCGACAATCTGGTCCTGTGTCCTTAGGAATGAAAATTCTAACTGGGCTTGTGGCGGTTGCCATCATTATTATGGGTTACCTTTACTCCGCCAAAGCGGTAATTTTCAATGTTGACCCAATGGATGCAGACATTGAAATTAAAGGGTTGTCATTCCATATTGGCGACAACTATCTCCTGCTAAAAGGTAATTACGCGCTCATCGCGACTCATCCCGGCTACTATTCGCTGAATTATCCAATGACTGTGACTGATGAGGATACTCAAGAGCTCTCTTTGGAGATGAGCCCACTGCCAGGCAATCTCGAGGTAACGTCCGAACTATCAAATATTAATGTCTCTATGGATGAGAGGAATCTAACAACCGTGCCGGGATTATTGACAGGCATAGACCGCGGACTTCACCGCTTTACTTTCAGTAAGCGACGATACTTTCCTTTAGATAAAGAAGTTGATATTCAAGGGTTAGATATTACTCAACAGATCAGTATTGTATTGCAGCCAGCATGGGGGCAAATGCTATTCACCTCAGAACCCACGGGCGCGACTGTTAGCGTCGATGGCGAGAGGGTTGGAAAAACACCGATTACTACAGAGATACTAGAAACTGGCAGTAGCCTCTCCGTAGACTATCCTGGCTACAAAACTTTCTCTAAAGCCCTCACGGTAAAAGCTGGCACGACCACTCAGCACCCCCTAATTCCATTAGATGTCTCAGATGGCACGCTTGATATTGCTACGGTACCTGCAGGGGCAACGGTTACCTTAGATAAGGTTTATTTAGGGGTTTCTCCCTTAACTGTAGATATACCGCCATTTA
>Ga0308012_10002049_pt1 | contig 10347 bp, 7 predicted proteins | sample Neamet179_FD_203133 | JGI IMG/M metagenome (GOLD analysis project Ga0308012, IMG submission 203133) | Marine microbial communities from water near the shore, Antarctic Ocean - #179 | ecosystem: Environmental > Aquatic > Marine > Unclassified | place: Southern Ocean | collected 2014-07-25 | reverse complement strand
GTAATTCAGATTCAATGAGCATTATTAATATTTCCTTAAATCTTAATCTTTATTAAAAAGATGGCAGCACGGGTCAGTTCAGTAGATTAAACCTTATAGTTAGCAAGCCTAATGCAGCTTTTAATCAATAAATACGCCCATACTTAGGCGTTCTTCTAAAACAAAACCTAAGCTTTCATAAAAGGCTCCTACTTCTGGATTAGTTGCACGAATTTGCAGATTAACCTTGATACATCCCATTATTTTTAATGTCTGTATGGTATGTCTGACCAGCGCTGTGCCAACACCACTGCGGCGTTGTTCATTGAACACTGCAACTGCATATAACCATCCACGATGGCCATCGTAGCCAGCCATGCATGCGCCTATTATCGAGCCTTCAAGCTCAGCGATAAAAATAAGATTATCTATGGCTAGCTTTGCTTCAATGACCTTTGATGGCTCGTTGTGAGAAGGATCATCTGGGAACACCGTATGCCAGACCTTAATTAAACCACCGCGATCAGATTCACAAAACTGTCGTATTTTTATCATTCAGCTATGTCCTCTTCTTCAAGTCAAGTTTAGTATGAGTGGCATGATCAGCCACTACAATTGGAAACGATAGACACTGGCTAAATCGAGTATTTATTTGAGATTACTGAGGGCACTGTGCCTCTTGTGCTTCAACTATGTCACGAACAGCGGCTTCAAGAATGGCTAAACCAGCATTGATGTCGGCGTCAGGAATCAATAAGGATGGGGCCATACGTATAACGTTTGGTCCTGCGGTCAATAGCAATAAACCACGGGTTTGTGCTGCCCCAACGAATTTTCCAGCATGGCCTTTATATTTGTCATTAAGGGCACAACCAATCAATAATCCTTTGCCTCGAACCTCTTCGCAAAAAGGCACACGACTATTAATGGCTTCTAAACCTGTTTTAAAAAGCTTGAACTTGGCATTGACACCAGCCAGCACTTCTGGGGTATTCACAATATCGATCACAGCTTCAGCAATGGCACAGGCTAATGGATTACCTCCATAGGTACTTCCGTGAGTGCCCACACCTAGACTCTTTGAAACCTTTTGCGTGGTCAACATAGCAGCTACTGGAAAACCGTTACCCAGGCTTTTAGCGGTAGTGAGAATGTCTGGTAGGACGTTAGATTGCTGATAAGCATAGAGGGTGCCTAATCGGCCAACCCCAGTTTGAACCTCATCGATCACCAGTAGGGCATCGTGTTCATCACATAATTCTCTGGCACGCTGAATGAAGGCTGGATCTGATTTAATAATTCCGCCTTCACCTTGCAGCGGTTCCATGACAATGGCGCAGGTTTTTGCAGAAACAGCTGCTTCTAGGGCGTTGATATCATTGTAAGGTAAGTGGGTGATGCCTTCTAGGGCGGGGCCAAAACCAGTGCTGTACTTTGGTTGGCCACCCACACTTACAGTAAACAAGGTGCGTCCATGGAAGGCTTGGTCAAAGGCAATAATCTCATCCTTTTGTTCACCAAAGTTATCCACTGCATAACGACGTGCTAACTTAAAAGCTGCTTCGTTAGCTTCACCGCCAGAGTTAGCGAAGTAAACCTTATCGGCAAAGGTTGCATCGGTGAGTTTTTTGGCTAAGCGCAGAGCGGGCTCGTTGGTCATGACATTAGCAATGTGCCACAACTTTTCCCCTTGATCTTTTAGGGTGGCGACCAGTTTAGGGTGACTGTGGCCCAAACTTGTAACGGCAATGCCACCTGCAAAATCAATGTATTCCTTTTCGTTCTGGTCCCAAATACGAGACCCTATACCACGCACGGGGATAACAGGAGCTGGTGCATAGTTAGGTACCATCACTTCATCAAACAGGGCACGTGTTACGGGGGTATGACTCATAAAAGTTCCTAATATTTTTTGGCTGATGTTAGTTATCTACCATGCCTCATGGGCTAAGTACTAATGACCTTCAGCTTGGCAATTTCTCTGACTGCAACCGATAGCATGGCTAAATTAATATTGGTATTACTTTGTAATTCACTCAAGGTAGCTAAGCAGCGCTCAATCAAGGCCTGATTTTGCAACTCCCACTCCTGGCCTTGGCTGCCCACAATGACGGCTTGGGTCAACTGGGCTAGGCTGGCTTCGAACTCTTGTTTAAGGCTGCCTCGTGCTTTACGTTGCCACTGGTCTTTGATGGGTAAATTAGTAATCGCCTGATTAAGCCAATCACCTTGGAATTTTTCGTATAACTGATACCAAATTTGGGCAGCAGTAATTACTTTAGTTTCGCATTCACGAGCTACTCGGGCCACATCTAAGCCGTGGTATAAAAATTCTAATTGGCTGAAGCGTAAGCTAGTTTCGGCTTCCATTCCCATCGCTATTAGCTCATCTGCTTGAGTATTGAGACGATGTTTAGCTTCTTGGGGTAATAGATTACTAAGTTTAGAGTAATAAATTGCTATCGGCTTTTGATACTGGTCCACCATAGTTTGAATTGGTTGACCCTTATGTTGGTTTAATAACCACAAGGTAAGGTCTTCCAATAAGGTCTGAATGTTCTTGTGCAGGTCCATGGATTTTTTGTAGTCTATGATCAAGGTAACTCGATCTAGTTCATACCACAAGCTTCGAGCATCTATAATATCACAAGCTGCAGTAAAGGCTCGGGCCATGTCACCTGCCTCTGCGCCCATTTCTTCCTGTAAATAGTTACCAAACGTTGAACCCATACGGTTGCCAATTTGATTGGTAACATGGGTAGCAATAATCTCACTGCCTAGCGGGTGTGAAGTTATTGCCACAGGGTATTTTTCACTCAGGACTTTAGGAAAATATTGTTCCAGACTGCGAGCCAAATAGGTGTCATTGCCAATGTCTGCAGCCATGAGCTCATCGAATAAGCGCATCTTACTGTAGGCCAGTAATACAGAAATTTCAGGGCGTGTTAGCCCAGCTTGAACGCGGGCACGTTCGTCCATATTGGCATCACTTGGTAAACCTTCCAAAATTCGATTGAGCCGGCCTTGCTTTTCTAGGCTGTGGATTAAACGTTTATGATCACTTAAGCGCAAACTCGCTTGGCCTTCAGCGATGCTCAAGACTAAGCTTTGATGGTAGTTATGGCTCAGGACGAGCTCACCGACTTCATCGGTCATGCTGGCCAGTAGGGTGTTGCGTTGCTTAACCGTCATGTCGCCTGCATCCACCAGTTGGCTCAGCAGAATTTTGATATTCACTTCATGATCTGAACTATCCACACCAGCTGAATTATCAATAGCGTCGGTGTTGATATAGCCCCCAGCCTGCGCAAACTCGATGCGTCCATGCTGAGAGAAACCAAGATTACCACCTTCACCAATCACTTTGGCACCTAGTTGGTTACCATTAACTCGCAAGTTATCGTTGGCAGGGTCACCAATGTCACTATGATTTTCGCTACTGGCCTTAACATAAGTGCCAATGCCCCCATTCCAAAACAGATCAACTGGCATTTTTAATAAAGCGTGGATCAGCTCGTTTGGGGTCATTTTTTTGGTGTCTGTGCCCATCATGCTTTGCATTTGAGGACTCAGTTTAATGGACTTGGCTGAGCGTTCAAATATGCCACCCCCTTTGGAAATTAGCTTGCTCTCATAGTCAGTCCAACTGGACCGCGGCAGATTGAATAAACGCCGACGTTCAATAAAAGATGCACTGACGTCTGGGGTGGGGTCAATAAAAATATGCAAGTGGTTGAACGCAGCCTGCAAGCAAACGTGTTTTGACAAAAGCATGCCGTTACCAAACACATCACCTGCCATGTCTCCCACCGCTACAACGGTGAAATCTTGGCTTTGGCAATCACGTCCTTGCTCAGCAAATAAACGCTTCACGGATTCCCATGCGCCACGGGCAGTAATGCCCATTTTCTTATGGTCGTACCCGTTAGCGCCGCCAGAAGCAAAGGCATCACCCAACCAAAAGTTATTTTTTTCTGAAATTGAGTTCGCCAAGTCTGAGAAGGTTGCGGTGCCCTTATCAGCGGCAACCACTAAGTACGGATCATCATCATCAAAACGTCTTACCTGTTTTGGTGCAATCACCCGTTTATTAATAATGTTATCAGTGATGTCCAATAACGCTTGAATAAATGTGGAGTAGCTGCGTATCACTTCAGCCATTAAAATTTCTCGATCTTGAGTCGCTGGTAATTGTTTGCATACAAAACCGCCTTTAGCACCTAAGGGCACAATAACAGCATTTTTTACCATTTGAGCTTTGGCTAGGCCAAGTACTTCTGTACGGTAGTCTTCTTGACGATCAGACCAACGTAGGCCACCCCGAGCCACCTTGCCGCCTCGCAAGTGGACACCTTCTACCCAAGTTGAGTAAACAAAAATCTCGTACTTAGGCAAGGGTAGTGGCACGCCCGGAATCTGGCTTGGGTCTAATTTGCAAGACAAGTATTCGTGGCGATTACCGTTGTTATCAGTTTGAAAGTAGTTAGTCCGAAGCATGGCCATAATCACAGCTAAGAAATGCTTAACAATGCGGTCTTCATCGAGGTTGCTCACTTGTTCTAAGGCTAGGCTGATGTCCTCTTGCAAACGGTCAACAAGATCTTCAGATTGCTCATTATTCGGATCAAAACGAGCTTCAAACAAACGTACTAAAATATGGGTAATGTCAGCATTACGAACTAAGCTAGACTGCATGTACGCCTGACTAAATGGCACTTGGACCTGCAGTAAATAACTACCAATGGCCCGCATTAATATGGTTTGCTGCCATGTCAAGTTTGCAGCTAAAATCAAGCCATTAAAACGATCATTAGCCACTCGTCCCGAATAAATTTGACTAAAGGCTTCCTGAAAGCGTTCTTTAACGTTGGCACGATTAAGGTTGACCTGTGGGTCAATTTCAATCACAAAGTCGATAATCCACTTATCTAGAACAGCTAAAGGTTTAATGGTGTAAGGGTAAGCGTTTATAACCTTGACACCCATGCGCTCCAGAATAGGCAACACATCAGATAAGGCTTTAGCTTTACCATGGCCAAACACTTTGAAATTCAGGCTCTGGTCTAATTGATGCACGGACCGGTATAAATAGGTAGATAGGGGGTTGTCCGCGCTAATTTTTTGCAAGCGGATTAAGTCCATAACGGCCACTTGTGAAGAAAAATTCTCTTGGTACGCTAGGGGAAAAGCTTGGCCGTATTGTTTAAATAGATTATTGGCCTCAGCTTCGCTACGTTTTTCATTAAGGGTATGGTGTAAGTGGTCACTCCAGGACAGCATGGCATCACGCATTTTCTGTTCGATGTCATTAATGTCAAACGGTAAGTTGTGAATGTCCTTGCCATGCACCGTCAACTGCACCCGAGCCAAAGGTTGTGCAGAGAACATTACGTCAAAATCAACGCTAGAACCGGTGAATTCCTGTATGAGAATATTTTGCATTCTAATGCGCAATTGAGTATTAAAACGTTCACGTGGCACATAAACCAGGGCGGTAGCAAAACGACCAAACGTATCCAAGCGGAGGAAGAGGCGTAAATTATGTCGCTCTTGGGTGTCTAGAACGCCTCTGATAATAGGATCAAGCTCATCAACGGTAGCTTGTAACATTTCATCTCGAGGGTAGTTATTGAGAATGTGCTGTAAGGCTTTTCCTTTATGACTATTGGGCAATAGTTCAATGCGTTCACGTAAGTCTTGCGCCTTGCGCCTTAGCAACGGTATTTTATCTATCTGAGCAGTGTAGGCAGCAGAAGAATACAAGCCATAAAACCGTTCTTCACCGATTACATTACCTTGGCTATCAAAGCGTTTTAGGCCCAGGTAGTCAAAGTTAACTGCACGGTGCACAGTAGAACGGCTGGTGGATTTTGTCATGACCAGCATGTTGTTGCGTAAAGCTAAATCTGAGTTTTGTGGTGATAAAGTCTTCGGCAATAGGCTCTTAGCGCTACAGTTATGGTCTCGAAAACTACCTAAACCAGTGCCTTTTTGTGGTGTGAGGCTACATAAGCCTGTAATGGTGTCTTTTTTGAGTGCGTAGGCTCGATAACCAATAAATGTAAAATGGTTGTCGGCTACCCACCGTAAAAAAGCAATGTTCTCCATCAAATCTTCAGTCACTATAGGTAAATTTTGATCTTCGCAGGTATCAATAATGGACACTAGTTTGTCACGCATCGGCACCCAATCGTCCACCACCAAACGCACATCATTAATAATTCCTGTGAGGGTCGTCATTATTTCAGTCACTGAATCAGAATCATTTTGCTGGTCAATTTCAAAACGCATTATTGCTTCTAAGTTTGCACTATCAGCTTTACCCGTGAATGGTGACATGCTGGTAATTTTACCTTTATCATCGCGCTCAATAGCGACCACTGGATGTGTGGTAATATGAATGGTGTGGCCAAGGTGCACCAAGGCGTTAGTAATAGAAGAAACTAAGAAGGCTTTGTCATCGCAGACAACGTCTACAATGGTGTGGCTGGTGTACCACTGATGTTCTTCATCATTAGGGTTGTATATACGGATGTTAACTTGATCTTTGTGACGTAGCTTTGCGCAATCCCATAAGCTAGACAAAGCGCCATATAGGTTGTCTGTATTGAATTGTAATAGTTCTGCAGGGACGCTTTCAGCATAGTAGAGCCTAGCTAGTTGCTGCATGGTTGCACACTTAGGCTCCTTTTGGCGTTTGCCAATAAGGTCACAAACTAAATTGATAGCATTATTTTTTTTATCTGTTAATGTGCCCATAAAAATCTTCCTTGGATCATTAGCCATTTTTGCTTCTAAGAAGTGTAACAAATCTTGTCAATACTAGGTGTATTATTCAAGAAAATACCTCAGTTGCATTAAGGGAAAACTGGAGCCGGTATGACTCTAGTTTTTGATATCATGACATTCAGGATACTTGTTCTAAACTTTTATGACAGGCCGATTTTTTACTAAATAGTGATGCGACGGTGGGATTCTATTCATGAGAGTTTTACGCACTCATTCAATAATCAAGCGTATCCATGAGGCCTTTGCCTAAGTGACAAAACTTCCATACAGTTGGACTGTTTTTATTACCCCGCACGGGTGTGTGCAATTGTAGTAAAATTGAAGAGCCTTTTCTGCATACGAACCAAGTGTTGAAATGCGTTAAATATAAACTACAAATCATGTCTGTGGGTAGCGAGTATTTAAAGAACATGGGGAATGATCGATAACCTGAAATAATTCTATCGTAATTTAGTAACCCTTAAATGAATTAGTAAACCTTATATTGAGAAACGTATGGATATTTTTGCTGCTGCCACTTTACTTTTTTTAGTGATGGATCCCCTTGGTAATATCCCTCTATTTTTGTCGGTGTTAAAACAAGTGCCTGAAGAGCGGCGACGACTCGTTTTACGCAGAGAATTACTCATCGCCTATTTGGTGTTGTTAATATTTTTAGTCTTAGGTCCCTATATTTTGAGTTTCTTACAGGTCTCTCAAGAAGCCATTCGGATTGGTGGGGGTATTGTATTATTTCTGATTGCTATAAAAATGGTCTTTCCACAAGAAGGTGGCTTGTTAGGTAAAACGCCCGATGGGGAACCGTTTATAGTACCCTTAGCCATCCCTCTTATTGCAGGACCTTCAAGCTTAGCCATGATTATGCTGATGCGAAAGTCAGCTGAAGACCAGTGGTTAGATATGTGGTTAGCTGTCACCGCTGCTTGGGTTGTTTCTGCCCTTATTTTATTGGCTTCACGCAGGCTTTACGTTTTGCTGGGAGAAAGAGGGCTGATCGCCATAGAGCGTTTGATGGGCATGGTGCTCATTATTATGGCTGTACAGATGCTTTTAGAAGGCACAGCAGAATATTTGAATTTGGCCTAATTGTTGTCCTAATTATTGAGAGTGTCTGAGGTCACTTGACCCTCCTGACATTTAGGTACGTGCCTTTTCAAAGGCTGCCCAAGCCTTCTCAAATTCAGCTAGACCAAAACCTTCTTGGCGTGCTGGACCTAAAATCAGTTGCTCAGTAGTCAGCAACTGATCAATGGCTGCCTCAAGTATTGGGATAACCTCTGGAGGAATGACTAAGGCGCCGTGTCTATCCGCATGTACAAGGTCTCCATCGACAACTTGCATACCAAAAATAGTCACTGGCTTGCCAATGCTGCGCACGTGCACAAACCCATGGCTTGGACCAATTGAACCTGCCACTACGGGAAATCCAGTGGGTAGATCACCCAAATCTCGCATTACCCCGTTAGTTAAAGCGCCCCCAAGCCCAAAAGCCTTATGAATGGTGGTATTCACTTCGCCCCAATAAGCCCCAATAGCGTGGGGATAATCGATATCCTCCACTACGGCAATAGCAGGTCTTGGCCCTTCAGACATGTGCCGATAGTAATCTGCTCGGCGTTGTTTAATCACACTGACACTTTCTTTGGAAGGCGCAAGGGCTGCGATTTGAGCAGTGCGGGCATAACCTACCATAGCGACATCTTCACTTGACGAGATGAGCATGGTGCCCTTGGTGAATTGATTGAAACCTCGTTGGCCTTGAGCCACCTCAATCGCATTGCACACCGTAGGTGTGTCTACTGTTTGTAGCTTTTTTAACAAACTAACATTCATTTTTTTACCATCCATTGTCTTAAGGCAGCGTTGGTGGCTGCAGGTTGTTCGAGTGTGGGAATGTGCCCAGCGTTATGAATCTTAACGAAAGTCACATTAGATAACAGGGCGACCATACATTCATGCCTTTCTAAGGGGCATATTTCATCAGCTTCACCCATAAGTACTAAACAAGGCTTATTAAACAGTGCCAATGTTTCCCGCTGGTCACGACGATTTTTCAAGGCTAAGGATTGCCGCACAAATACATCCTCGCCTAGGCTCAAGGCCATATCAACACACAATTGGTCAAACTGGCTGTGGGCCTCTTGGGTGGCAAAATATCGCGGCACCATGGTGTCACGCAACATTGGCTCAAGCTGACCTGCCCGCACCACATCTATCTGCGGTTGACGGGTGACCTTGACCGCATCCTCTTCAGCGCATGGGTTAGTATTCATCAGAGCTAATCGAGTGACTCTCTCTGGTGCCTGACGGATGATTTCCATGGCCACGATACCACCCATAGATAAGCCAGCTAGGGCAAATCTGTCGGGTGCTTGAGCCAGCACTTGAGCCGCAATATCAACCATATTGTTCGCCCCTCCAATGTTGCCAACCTGACACTCAGTAAGGTCTTCCAAGGCCGAAATCTGGGAGGTGTACATGCGGCCATCGCACATCATGCCGGGTAGCAGTATTAATGGTATGGGCTGCATAATAAAGTCTTACCCACCCTGCCAAGTGAGGCCAGCATCATCATTTGTGCCAGTCACACGATAGAGGCTAGCTTCTCCACTAACACACACTTCTATGCTATGAGAGAGATCTGCAGGCACCCAACAGGTATCCCCAGGGTTAAGCACTAGTTGATCATTACCCCAAGACAATTTCCAGTGTCCCCGCATGACCATGAGCACTTCATCTTTTGCACTTTGGTAGGCCTTTTTACTAATAGATGTGCGCACCAATAACTCTACCTCAAAGCCGGGTTTGTCTTTGATGAGAGCGGTTTCTCCAATCACCTTGCAGGGCATATGCTTTGCTAACGCAACCATGTCCCAGTAACGTGCGACATAATGGGGAATTACGTTTTCGACAGGCAATTCAGCAATATCGACTAATTGCTCAGGGGTGAGTGGTGACATTGGCTGCTCACCTATGGGTAAAGCTTCCCCTTTTTTGCTGTCATAAAGCACTCCTTTTTCACTCAGTACCAAACCATGTGTTAGGGCGTTTTCGAGTACCTGTGGTGCCCAAATAACACCACCTCCGGCATCATCTCCACCCAGTATAGCCATGATCATGCCATAATCTGTACCCATATTTTCAAAGCCACGAAAGATCCGTGTGGGCACACTAATGAGGTCACCTTCTTGCAATATTACTTCGCCTGCATCACCATTTCGGCCCCAAAAGAAACGCCATTGGCCATGCAAAATAAAAAACACTTCTGCGGTGTTGTGATAATGCAGGGAGTTGACACATTTGGGAGGTTGCCCAGCTGCTCCAATATTAAATCCTGGCGTGGCTTTAATATGTACATGTTGGTCTGGGCTTTCTGTAACTCCAGCACCAATTATGGTGAAATTTTCTTTTTGTTCGGAACCTGGCGTGTGGGCATCAATAAATGCACTTCGGCATGGTTTTAGTTCACCATAGCGAACAAGGACTGGTTCTGTCATAAAATCATCCTATTGGTCGATATCATTTAAATTACTCAACTTGGAAAGGCTCAACGCAGGCGTTAATTAACCTGTTTGCATT